>JGI24503J29689_10020251_pt1 | contig 13153 bp, 7 predicted proteins | sample BioPla3RNA2_FD_29689 | JGI IMG/M metagenome (IMG submission 29689)
TAATATCGGAGGCTATATGTCTAAAACAGTTTCAATATTGTTGGTTCTTTTTTTATTCGTTAATATGATGCCAGTGGCGGCAAATGCCGATACTTCACCTGAACCAGAGGATAATGGAGATGGCAAAGGCTTCAACTGGACATTGGCATTTATTTTGTCCAGCATAGCTAGTTTTATCATAGCAACTATCATTGCAGTAAAACAAGCTAATAAACGGTTCCCAGATGAAAAGAGTTAATAGAATGTTAACAATTAATCAGCAGGTTTTTAATTATTACCTGTTGACTTTGTTATTATTTAAGTGATAGAATAATAAACTGCGCTGCAATCTCTTTTTAGGCTTTATTATGTTTTTAAGTTAAATATGGTGAAGTTACAAGGATATTATAGCACACAAAAATATAGATGGCAATAAAAAATATTTGCTCTGACATATTTTTGTATGAACATCAACCAAATAGCTTGTTTAACACAAGGAATAATGTGGAATAATAAGGTATGGTAGCAAAAAATTGAATTTGGGGTGAACAATCAGTATGGTGCAAGATGTTGATGTTAATGTTAAGGATGTACAGTACGGCCGAACTACAAGAAAGAGTTATTCCAAGATTAACGAAATTCTTGAGATGCCCAACCTTATAGCTGTTCAGAAAGATTCATATCAGCATTTTAAGGATGTTGGACTTAAAGAAGTTTTTAGAGACATATCACCTATAACGGACTATTCCGGTAATTTGGTGCTCGAATTTGTCGATTACGTTATAGAGGAAGACAAGGCTCCTTATACAATAGAGGAGTGCAAGGAAAGAGACGCAACTTATGCGGCTCCTCTCAGGGTAAAAGCCCGTATTCTGAACAAACTGACAGGTATTGTAAAAGAAACCGACACTATATACTTTGGTGAGTTTCCGCTGATGACGGAAAACGGTACATTTATTATGAATGGCGCCGAAAGGGTAATAGTTAGCCAGCTGGTAAGGTCTCCAGGCGTGTATTTTGACAGAACATACGACAAGACCAAGGGTAAGTACATCACAACATCAACCCTCATACCAAACAGAGGAGCATGGCTTGAGTTCGAAATTGATCATAGCGATGTCATATACGTTAGGATTGACAGGAATAGAAAAATGCCTGCAACCCAGCTCTTGAGGGCTATTGGTTACGGAACCAATGACCAGATCATAGAGCTTTTGTCCGTTAACAAGGAAGAAGCAACAGCTGACGGCTTTGACGATTCCGATGACGGCTGGATTAAAGACGAGCGTGTAATGAATACTCTTGACAAGGATTCTGCGGAGGACAATGGAGAAGACAGAGCCCTTATTGAGATATACAAGAGACTCCGTCCAGGCGAGCCCGCTCTGGTTGACAATGCAAGGACACTGCTTGAAAGCATGTTTTTCGATCCAAGAAGATATGACCTTGCAAGGGTTGGAAGATACAAAGTTAACAAAAAGCTTTCACTTGCTGCAAGAATAACTGGAAAGGCAGCGGCAGGTGATATTGTAGATCCTCAAACAGGAGAGATTCTTGTTGAGGCTGGCAAGCTGATTGACGAAAAAACAGCTTGGGATATACAAAACAGTGGTCTTAATGAAGTTAATGTAATGACTCCATACAGACCTGTAAAGATCATCGGCAACAAGATGGTTGATGCAAAGGCATATCTCGATTTTGATCCTGCTGAAGTGGGAATAAACGAGCATGTCTATTTTGACGTGCTTATGGAAATACTTGAATCAACCGACGATGAGAATGAGCTCAAGGTTCAACTTGAAACACGAATTAACGAGCTGATTCCAAAACATATTACAAGAGAAGACATAGTAGCCACAATTAACTACATGCTGTGCTTGCAGTATGATTTGGGACAAATAGATGACATAGATCATTTAGGCAACAGAAGAGTAAGGGCGGTAGGAGAGCTTTTACAGAACCAGTTTAGAATTGGTTTGTCCAGAATGGAACGTGTTGTAAAGGAGCGTATGGCAATGCAGGACATGGATGCCGTTACTCCACAGGCTCTCATCAACACAAGACCTGTAACTGCAGCTATCAAGGAGTTCTTTGGCTCCAGCCAGCTGTCACAGTTCATGGATCAGACAAACCCGCTTGCTGAACTTGCGAACAAAAGAAGACTCAGTGCATTGGGACCTGGTGGTTTGAATAGGGACAGGGCAACCTTTGAGGTTCGTGACGTCCACTACTCGCACTATGGCAGGATGTGTCCAATTGAGACACCTGAAGGTCCAAACATCGGTCTTATTGGCTCGCTGAGTACATACGCGAGAATCAACGAGTACGGATTTATTGAGGCCCCTTATCGTAAATTTAACAAGGAAACAGGCAAGGTAACAGACGAGATACATTACCTGATGGCTGACGAAGAGGACAACTATGTAATTGCACAAGCAAACGAACCTCTGGACGAAGAAGGCAGATTCGTAAACAAGAAGGTTGTCTGCCGTTTCAGGGATGAGTTTATAGAGGTTGAATCTGACAAGGTTGACTACATGGACGTTTCGCCAAAACAGGTTGTTTCCGTAGCAGCAGCAATGATTCCATTCCTTGAGAACGACGACGCATCCCGTGCACTCATGGGCTCCAACATGCAGAGGCAGGCAGTGCCGCTTCTCCGCAGTGAGGCACCCATTGTTGCTACTGGTATTGAATACAAGGCTGCAAGGGACTCCGGAGCCGTTGTCATTGCCAAGGCAGACGGCGAGGTTGTTGACGTTACCAGCAACTATATAACCATAAGAAGAGACAATGGCAAGATTGACACATACAATATGCTGAAGTTCATGCGTTCCAACCAGGGAACCTGCATAAATCAGAAGCCTGTTGTAAGGATTGGCGAAAGGGTTAAGAAGGACGAAGTAATTGCTGACGGTCCATCCACCGACAATGGCGAGATTGCCCTTGGAAAGAACGTGCTTATAGGGTTTATGACATGGGAAGGCTACAATTATGAGGACGCCGTCCTTATAAGCGAGAGATTGGTAAAAGAAGACGTATACACATCAATACACATAGAAGAGTATGAATGCGAAGCCAGGGATACCAAGCTTGGTCCTGAGGAGATCACAAACGAAATACCCAACGTAGGCGAGGACGCTTTGAGATATCTCAACCATGAAGGTATCATTCACATCGGTGCTGAAGTTCAGGCAGGAGACATTCTAGTAGGAAAGGTTACTCCAAAAGGGGAGACCGAACTTACAGCTGAAGAAAGACTCTTGCGTGCAATCTTCGGTGAGAAGTCAAGGGATGTAAGAGACACTTCCCTCAGAGTGCCTCATGGAGAGTCAGGTATCGTTGTGGATGTCAAGGTGTTCACAAGGGAGCATGACGATGATCTTGCACCTGGCGTAAACAAGCTTGTTAGAGTATATGTTGCACAAAAGAGAAAGCTTTCAGTTGGCGACAAGATGGCGGGACGTCACGGTAACAAGGGCGTTATATCCAGAATACTTCCTGAAGAGGATATGCCATTCCTGCCGGACGGCACTCCATTGGATGTTGTATTGAATCCTCTGGGCGTTCCTTCACGAATGAACCTGGGTCAGGTTCTGGAGGTTCACCTGGGATATGCAGCAAGAGCGCTGGGCTGGAAGGTTGCATCTCCAGTATTTGACGGTGCTACCGAGGATGACATCATGAATACTCTGAGCAAGGCGGGTCTCCCCGAGCACGGAAAGACCATACTCAGAGACGGCAGAACGGGAGAAGAGTTTGACAACTCCGTAACAGTCGGATACATGTACTACATGAAGCTCTTCCATCTGGTCGACGACAAGATTCACGCAAGAAGCACCGGACCATACTCACTTGTAACCCAGCAGCCTCTTGGTGGAAAAGCCCAGTTTGGTGGCCAGCGTTTCGGAGAGATGGAGGTTTGGGCTCTCGAAGCTTACGGAGCTGCTTACACATTGCAGGAGATTCTGACAATCAAGTCCGACGATACGGTAGGACGAGTAAAAACATACGAAGCGATTGTCAAGGGAGAAAATGTTCCTGAACCAGGAATACCAGAGTCGTTCAAGGTTCTTGTCAAGGAACTGCAAAGCCTTGCCCTTGATGTGAAGATCTTCACTGAAGAAGGAGAAGAAATTCCGATTAAGGAAACCGAGGAAGACTATATCAAGAATCCGGACAAGTACCGACCCAAGAGGGAAGAGGAAAATCCTGATTTGGTGGAAATGAAAGATGACAATGCTGATTTGTTGACCAAGGATTTGGAATATGATGTGTCTGGCGATGATGACTTTGCAGATGGCGGCGATCTAAGTGCGGAACTTATTAAGGAAACGTATTTGAAGCATGCTGAAAAGGTTGAGGAGTAGTAGTAAAGGGAGGCGGAACATGGTAGATTTTAATTATTTTGATTCAATTCAAATTGGCCTGGCATCACCCGAGACAATTTTATCCTGGTCTCATGGAGAAGTTAAGAAACCGGAGACCATAAACTATAGAACACTGAAGCCTGAAAAGGACGGTCTCTTTTGCGAGAGAATATTTGGCCCTACAAAGGATGGGGAATGTCACTGTGGTAAATACAAGAAAAACAGGTACAGGGGAGTTGTATGTGACAAGTGCGGCGTTGAGGTTACTTCTTCAAAGGTGCGCCGTACAAGAATGGGTCACATAGAGCTTGCCGCTCCTGTTTCCCATATATGGTTCTTCAGAGGAATTCCGAGCAGGATGGGACTTCTTTTGGATATGGCACCACGCCAGCTTGAAAAGGTATTATATTTTGCATCTTACGTTGTTCTTGATGAGGGTAATACTACCCTTGAAAGAAAACAGATTCTTTCCGACAAGGACTACAAGGAAGCTGTTGAAAGCTTTGGAGAGAATGCCTTCAGAGCGGGCATGGGCGCAGAAGCCATTAAGGAATTGCTTCAGCAGATAGATTTGGATGAGCTTGCAGAAGAGCTTAATGATGGAATAGAGAGACTTACCATTCAGGAGAAGGAAAAAGGCGGTCAGACCATTAGTCAGAAGAAGATGAGACTTATTAAGCGTCTTGAGGTTGTTGAGGCTTTCAGACAGTCCGACAACAAGCCTGAATGGATGATCCTTTCTGTGATTCCAGTCATTCCACCCGATTTGCGTCCGATGGTTCAGTTGGACGGTGGCAGATTTGCCACATCGGATCTGAATGACCTGTACAGAAGAGTTATAAACAGAAACAACAGACTTAAAAGACTTCAGGATCTTCACGCACCTGAGATAATTATACGTAATGAAAAGAGGATGCTTCAGGAAGCTGTGGACGCACTGATGGACAACGGAAGAAGGGGAAGACCTGTAACAGGTCCTGGAAACAGGCCTCTCAAGTCCTTGTCCGACATGCTAAGAGGAAAGCAGGGAAGATTCCGTCAGAACCTGCTTGGAAAGCGTGTTGACTATTCAGGAAGGTCCGTTATCGTTGTTGGTCCTGAGCTTAAAATATATCAGTGCGGTTTGCCTAAAGAAATGGCGCTTGAGTTGTTCAAGCCGTTTGTAATGCACAAGCTTGTGACCAAGAATCTTGCAGCAAACATAAAGAGCGCAAGAAAGATGGTTGACAGGGCAAGCCTGCAGGTATGGGATATCCTTGAAGAGATAATCAAGGATCATCCTGTTCTGCTAAATCGTGCTCCAACCCTCCACAGACTGGGTATCCAAGCCTTCGAGCCTGTTCTGGTTGAAGGTAGGGCGATACAGTTGCATCCATTGGTATGTACCGCTTACAACGCCGACTTTGACGGTGACCAGATGGCTGTGCACGTTCCACTGTCAGCAGAAGCACAGGCAGAAGCCCGTTTTCTGATGCTGCCTACAAACAACCTGCTGGCTCCAAAGGATGGAACGCCTATCGTGGTACCGACCCAGGACATGGTTCTTGGATGCTACTATATGACAATCCAGCCTGATACCAATTGGGAGAACGCACCTATTTATGCAAACTATGAAGAGGCAAAGATGGAATACGATCTTGGCAGAATCAAGATACACACACCAATCAAGGTAAGGAGAGTTGCATACTTTAACGGTGAAAGAGTGTCCAAGATAATCAACACTACAATGGGAAGACTCCTTTTCAACGAGCCTATCCCACAGGACCTGGGTTTTGTTGACAGAACCAAGAGGGAAAATGTATGCAATCTGGAAATAGATGAGCTTGTCAAGAAAGGCACTTTGAGCGACATTATTGACAGGTGCATAAAGGTTCATGGCTCTACAAGAACTTCCATTGTTCTTGACGAAATCAAGAGAATGGGATTTGAGTATTCAACAAGAGGCGCCATAACTGTAAGTATTGAGGATATCGTTGTTCCACCTGAAAAGGATGAACTTATTAAACAGGCGGATGCGGTTGTTGACAAGATTGTAAGGCAGTACAGAAGAGGTCTCATTACCGAGGATGAGAGATACGCAAACGTTATCAAGGTATGGACCCAGACCATCGACAACCTTACTCAAGTGCTCAAGGAAAGCATGGGCATGTTGAACCCAATCAACATGATGAGCGACTCCGGTGCAAGAGGTAACATAAACCAGATTAAACAGCTGGCGGGTATGAGAGGTCTCATGTCCGATACATCAGGTAAGACCCTGGAGATACCTATCAAGGCCAACTTCAGAGAAGGTCTTGACGTGCTAGAGTTCTTTATCTCCAGCCACGGTACGAGAAAGACGCTTTCCGACACCGCTTTGAGAACCGCTGACTCCGGTTATCTGACCAGAAGGCTTGTTGACGTAAGTCAGGAAGTTATTATTCGTATGAACGACTGCGGCACCGAGGATTATATTGAGATATCTCCAATTATGAGTTCCGACGATGCGGATGCAGAGCCAATCGTTCCATTGAGCGCAAGAATAACCGGAAGATATATTGCAGAAGATATCGTACATCCTGAAAGTGGCGAACTGCTGGCTAAGAAGGGCGATTTGCTGTCAGATTTACAGGCAAGTGCCATTGAAAAAGCGGGCCATGATACAGTCAAGATTCGTTCCGTACTGGTTTGCGACTGCGAGCATGGAGTCTGTGCAAAGTGCTACGGTTCAAACCTGGCAACAAACGAACCCTGCAACATTGGCGATGCAATAGGAATTATTGCAGCCCAGTCCATCGGAGAGCCCGGAACACAGCTTACAATGCGTACCTTCCACACCGGCGGTGTTGCTACAGCGGACGACATCACACAGGGTCTCCCAAGAGTCGAGGAGCTTTTCGAGGCGAGAAAGCCAAAAGGACTTGCTACAATATCCGAGCTTGATGGTATTGTGTCCTTCTCAAACAACGGTAAGAAAGTGGACCTTACCATTACATCTGATGATGGCGAATCAAAGACCTTGTCATTTATAGACAGCACAAAGTTCAAGGTCAGCGAAGGAGACCATGTCAATAAGGGCGACTTTCTGGTTGAAGGTTCGATTAATCCTCATGACATACTTAGAATACTGGGTGTATATGGTGTACAGAAGTATATTATTGAGGAAGTACAAAGAGTTTACAACATGCAGGGCGTTAAGATTAACGACAGACATATCGAGGTTATCGTAAGGCAGATGCTCAGGAAAGTAAAGGTTGACGAACCCGGAGATACACCGCTTCTCCCAGGCAGCATTGTCAATATTCACGAGTTTGAGGCTGTCAACAGGAGAGCTGAATCTTTGGGCAAGACCCCGGCAATAGGAAAGAGGGTACTGCTTGGTATTACAAAGGCATCCCTTGCCACCGATTCATTCCTGTCTGCAGCATCCTTCCAGGAGACCACAAGGGTTCTTACGGAAGCAGCCATCAAGCAGAAGAAGGATCCATTGCTTGGTCTGAAGGAGAACGTAATCATCGGAAAACTCATTCCTGCTGGAACCGGCATGAGCAGATACAAGGATATTGAGATTATGGTGGAAAGACTGGATGATGGTGTGGAGGATACTATCCCCACAAAGCAGATTGCCGACGAAGAGGATATTTTTGAGGAAGTTCTCGTAGACGATTCGGGCATGCCTGATGTCGATGATTTTGATGAATAAAGAAAATAACTTGACAACATAATCATATTGGTGTAGTATTAGTTGGCTGTGCAGGTGGCTTTTTTGACACCTGCAAAGCTTAATTAATAAAGGATATAAAACTGGGAGGTGAAAGCCAAGATGCCAACATTTAATCAGCTGGTTAGGAAAGGTAGAAAAACATTTCAGCAAAAGTCACATGCGCCTGCATTGCAGAAGGGCTACAACATTCTTAACAAGCGCAGTACGGACGTAAGCAGTCCTCAGAAGAGGGGTGTTTGCACTGTTGTTAGGACAACTTCTCCAAGGAAGCCCAACTCCGCTCTGCGTAAGATTGCGAGGGTGCGTCTTACAAATGGAATGGAAGTTACAGCATACATTCCAGGAATTGGACACAACCTGCAGGAACATAGCGTTGTTCTGATAAGAGGCGGAAGAGTAAAAGATTTGCCAGGTGTAAGATATCACATTATTAGAGGTACATTGGATACCGCAGGTGTTGCAAACCGTAAACAGGGAAGATCAAAATACGGCGCCAAAGCACCTAAGAAATAACAGAAGAAATGAAACGGGACATCTCAGAAGGTGTTAGGTGTCTTTTATATATATATAATTGAATAGATACCAGCACTGACATCATTCATTGATGAGTACCGATGAATTTTTATCTCATTAAAAGGAGGGAAGGAAAGTGCCTAGAAAAGGATACATTGCTAAAAGGGAAGTTTTACCCGACGCAAGATACAATGAAAAACTCGTTACAAAACTTATCAACAACATCATGCTTGACGGAAAAAAAGGTACGGCAGAGAAGATTTGCTATAAAGCTTTTGACATAGTTCAGGAGAAGACTGGAAGAGACGCTCTTGAAGTATTTAAAGAGGCTTTAAATAATATTATGCCACAATTGGAAGTAAAGGCCAGAAGAGTTGGTGGTGCGACTTATCAGGTTCCAGTAGAAGTAAGGCCTGAAAGAAGGCAGACTCTTGGTCTCAGATGGCTTGTTGTTTATGCAAGAAATCGTGGTGAAAGAACCATGGCTGAAAGACTTGCGAATGAAATACTTGATGCATTGAATCAAACAGGTGGTGCATTCAAGCGTAAGGAAGAAATGCACAGAATGGCAGAGGCGAACCGTGCATTTGCTCACTATCGCTGGTAATTTTGTGCTAATAAATTTATTGAATCAAGGTTATCATACAATTAGTATTTTTGAAATTGGAATTTTAAGAAGGAGGCTCCAATGCCAAGAAGTTATTCACTTGAGAATACAAGAAATATAGGCATCATGGCACACATTGATGCAGGAAAAACAACCACAACCGAACGAATACTCTACTACACGGGAAAGACACACAAAATGGGTGAGACCCACGAAGGTGACGCAACCATGGACTTCATGGTTCAGGAGCAGGAAAGAGGTATCACCATATCTTCCGCTGCTACTACAGCCATTTGGAAGAATTACAGAGTAAACATAATTGACACACCTGGTCACGTGGACTTCACCGTGGAAGTAGAAAGATCCTTGAGAGTATTGGACGGTAGTGTTACCTTATTCTGTGCAAAAGGAGGTGTAGAACCTCAGTCCGAAACTGTCTGGAGACAGGCTGACAAGTACAAGGTACCAAGAATTGCCTATGTAAACAAGATGGACATAACCGGTGCAAACTTTTTCAGGGTTTTGGACATGATTAGGACTAGACTTGGTGCGAATCCTGTTGCGATCCAGTTGCCAATTGGCAGCGAAGATACCTTTATAGGTATAATCGACCTCGTTAAAATGGACGCTCTTCAATACAAGGGCGACAAGGGTGAAATCGTTGAAGAAATCGATATCCCAGCGGACATGATGGACCTGGCTGTTGAATACAGGGACAAAATGATTGAAGCACTTGCGGATTTCGATGAAAATATAATGATGAAGTACCTGGAGGGCGAGGAAATTACCGAAGAGGAAATCAAGGCTGCTATAAGAAATGCGACACTGGCTGTACAGATTATTCCTGTAATGTGTGGCTCCTCCTACAGAAACAAGGGTGTTCAGCAACTGCTCGATGCCGTCATTGACTACCTGCCATCACCGTTGGATATCCCTGCTATCAAGGGAGTCAATATGGATGGCGAGGAAGATGAAAGACATCCTAGCGATGACGAACCCTTCTCAGCCCTTGCGTTCAAGATCGTGACTGACCCATACGTAGGAAAGCTCTGCTTCTTCAGAGTTTATTCAGGTGTTCTTGAATCCGGTTCCTATGTCATGAACATGACCAAGGGAAGCAAGGAGCGTATCGGAAGAATTCTTCTGATGCATGCGAATCACAGGGAAGAGGTTGACAAGGTCTATGCCGGTGATATAGCCGCTGCAGTTGGTCTGAAGGATACATCCACAGGCGACACGTTGTGCTCAGACAAAGCGCCGATTATCCTTGAGAAGATGGAGTTCCCTGAGCCGGTTATCTCTGTTGCTGTTGAGCCTAAGACAAAGGCTGGACAAGACAAGATGGGAGTTGCGCTGCAGAAGCTCGCTGAAGAGGACCCAACATTCAAGGTTCATACTAATGTGGAAACCGGTCAGACAATCATTTCGGGTATGGGTGAACTGCACCTTGAGATTATTGTTGACAGACTGCTTCGGGAGTTTAAGGTTGAAGCAAACGTAGGAAATCCCCAGGTTGCATACAAAGAGGGTATTAGAAAAGCTGTCAAGGTTGAAGGCAAGTTTGTCCGTCAATCCGGCGGTAGAGGCCAGTACGGTCACTGCGTTATCGAGGTTGAACCCAAGGAAAGAGGAACTGGTTACGAGTTTGTTAACAAGATTGTTGGCGGTGTAATTCCGAAAGAATATATCCCGGCAGTGGATGCAGGAATCAAGGAAGCTTTGCAAAGTGGTATACTGGGTGGGTATCCGGTAGTCGACATAAAGGTTGCACTGGTTGACGGTTCATACCATGAGGTTGACTCATCGGAGATGGCCTTCAAGATTGCAGGTTCCATGGCAATCAAGGAAGCTTTGAAAAATGCGGAACCAGTTTTGCTTGAACCTATTATGAAGGTTAGCATCAACACACCTGAGGATTACCTTGGTGATGTCATAAGCTCAGTGTCAGCCCGCAGAGGCCGCATTGAGGGCATGGAAGACAACGCTGGCTCCAAGGATATACAGGCAGTAGCTCCTCTTGCGGAACTGTTTGGCTATACCACATCACTGCGTTCAATGACACAAGGCCGTGGCTCATTTACAATGCAGCCAAGCCACTACGAGGAAGTGTCAAAGAACATACAGGAAGATTTGCTTTCAAGAAAGTCAAAGTAATATAATTTATGTATAAAATTGAAGGAAATAGGGAAATATAAAATAGTAACAAAAAAAACTTGCCTATTTTCTAAATATTATGTAAAATAATAAAAACTTTAATAATTATGAGAATTTTAAGGAGGAAATAAAAATGGCAAAAGCTAAGTTTGAAAGAACAAAGCCACATGTAAACATTGGTACAATTGGACACGTTGACCATGGTAAAACAACATTGACTGCTGCAATTACAAAATATTTGGCTCTTGTAGGTAATGCGGAAGTAAAGGCATATGACCAAATTGACAATGCTCCAGAGGAGAAACAAAGAGGTATCACAATAAATACTTCCCACGTTGAGTATCAGACAGAAAACAGACACTATGCGCACGTTGACTGCCCAGGTCACGCTGACTATGTTAAGAACATGATTACTGGTGCTGCTCAAATGGATGGTGCGATTTTGCTGGTATCCGGCGCTGACGGCCCACAGGCTCAGACAAGAGAACACATTCTGCTTGCTCGTCAGGTTAACGTACCATACATAGTTGTTTTCATGAACAAGTGTGATATGGTAGACGACCCAGAGCTTCTTGACCTTGTTGAAATGGAAGTTCGTGAGCTTCTCAGCAAGTATGACTTCCCAGGAGACGACGTGCCAGTTATCAGAGGTTCTGCTTTGATGGCTCTCGAAGCTGGAGACGACCCAACAGATTCTGCTTACGCTCCAATCAAAGAGCTTATGGAAGCAGTAGACACTTACATTCCAGAGCCAGAGCGTGAAACTGACAAGCCTTACCTTATGCCTGTTGAGGACGTGTTCACAATCACAGGTCGTGGAACAGTTGCAACTGGCAGACTTGAGAGAGGAACTATCAAGGTTGGCGATCAGGCTGAAGTCGTTGGTCTGAAAGATGAGACCATGAGCACAGTTATTACTGGTATCGAGATGTTCAGAAAGCAGCTTGATGAAGCTTATGCTGGTGACAACATCGGTGCTCTCTTGAGAGGTATCACAAGAGAAGATATCGAGCGTGGACAAGTTATAGCCAAGCCTGGTACAATCAAGTCATACACAAAGTTTAAGGGCCAGGTTTACGTTCTTACTCAGAACGAGGGTGGAAGACACAAGCCTTTCTTCAGCAACTACAGACCTCAGTTCTACTTCAGAACAACTGACGTTACCGGTATTATCCAGCTTCCAGAAGGCGTAGACATGTGCTTGCCTGGCGACCACGTAGAAATTACTGTTGAACTTATTACTCCAATCGCTATGGAAGAAGGTCTCCGCTTCGCTATTCGTGAAGGTGGAAAGACTGTTGGTTCCGGTACAGTTACAGCCATTATCGACTAATTGGAATCAGATGATTTTTGGCGGACGGTGCAAACTGTCTGCCTTTTTTTATTCCCAGATTCTATAAATAAAATTGGAAAAAAACAAAAGTATTAAAATCGCCAATATTAAGAATAATATGAAAGAAAGAGTTTATCTTTTTCAATAGAGTTTGGGAGGATATCAAATGAAAGCAAAATATATCTTAGTATTCTTACTTGCAATTATGATGATATTTTCATTTGCTGCATGTAGAAATGGAGGACTGTTGGATCCATCACCAGGTATAACAATCAGTCCTAACGTGACTGATGATGGTGATGGTGACATGAGTCCTGACCTGAGCCCAGACTTGAGTCCTGACCTTAGTCCTGATGTAAGTCCGGGTGCAGGAGGCAGTCCAGGTGCCGGAGGTCCAGGTACATCTCCGGAAGGCTCACCTGGTGGTAACGGTGGAGCCAATGGTGCCTCGAAACAAGTCTAGTCAGGTTGTGAATGGTATATATAGATACAGG
>JGI24503J29689_10033682_pt1 | contig 13116 bp, 8 predicted proteins | sample BioPla3RNA2_FD_29689 | JGI IMG/M metagenome (IMG submission 29689)
ATATTTAAACGATGAACGATTTTCAAAAAGCCATTTTGCAAGGGTTACCCGACACCCTCCCAGCGCCACGGCAATATGATACAACGGTTCCACATGCTCCGGTGCGTAAGGACATTCTCACTGCGGATGAAAAAAAACTGGCTCTGCGCAATGCTCTTCGTTATTTCGACAAGAAGCATCATGCCGCCCTTGCCCCTGAATTTCTTAACGAGCTTAAGACCTACGGCAGGATTTATATGTATCGTTTCAGACCCACATACAAAATGTATGCACGGCCTTTGAATGAATATCCATACCAGTCGAAGCAGGCAGCGACCATTATGCTTATGATCCAGAACAACCTCAATCCGGATGTAGCACAGCATCCGCATGAGCTGATAACTTACGGCGGAAATGGTGCCGTATTTCAAAACTGGGCTCAATACCTGCTTACTATGCAATATTTGGCAACCATGACCGATGATCAGACCCTTGCCATCTATTCCGGTCATCCGTTAGGGCTTTTCCCCTCGCACCCCGATGCTCCGCGTGTGGTTGTTACTAACGGAATGGTGATCCCCAACTACTCAAAAGCCGACGATTATGAGCGTTTCAATGCCTTAGGCGTATCGCAATATGGGCAGATGACCGCCGGATCGTACATGTATATTGGCCCGCAAGGAATTGTACATGGCACCACTATCACGGTGATGAATGCCGGCAGGAAAACAAGTTCCGGAAATGAAGACTTAGGTGGCAGGCTCTTCGTATCATCCGGTCTGGGAGGCATGTCAGGCGCTCAGGCAAAGGCCGCCGTAATAGCAGGAGCTATAGGAGTAATAGCCGAAATAAACGAAAAGGCGGCAAAAAAACGACATAACCAAGGATGGGTTGACGAGCTTCACTATGATATGGACAAACTGATGAAGAGGATAAAAGAGGCGCAACAAAAGAAAGAGGCCATATCGTTAGCTTTTGTCGGCAATATCGTTGACCTGTGGGAAAAATTTGCTGATGAGCAAATAAAAGTTGACCTCGGCTCCGATCAAACCTCGCTTCACAATCCATGGGCAGGCGGCTACTACCCTGCAGGGCTTACTTTTGAAGAGTCAAATAAAATGATGGTAGCCGACCCAAAGGCATTCAAAGAGCATGTACAAGCATCGCTACGGCGGCAAGTAGCAGCTATTAACCGGCTAACTGAAAATGGCATGTATTTCTTCGACTATGGCAACGCTTTCCTGTTGGAGGCAAGCCGCGCCGGAGCCGATATACTGAACGACAAAGGCGGGTTCAGATATCAATCTTACGTGCAGGATATAATGGGACCAATGTGTTTCGACTACGGATTCGGGCCATTCAGATGGGTGTGCGCCTCAGGTAATCCGGACGATTTGGATAAAAGCGACCAGATCGCAATTGAAGTTTTAGAGAAGATTGCCAAAAATGCTCCGGAAGAGATCGCTTTGCAATTGAAAGACAACATCAGATGGATAAAGGAGGCTAAAAAGAACAAATTGGTCGTCGGCTCGCAAGCTCGCATCCTTTATGCTGATGCCGAAGGGAGAATAAAGATAGCGGAAGCTTTCAACAATGCCGTCAGACAAGGAATCCTCACAGCGCCGGTCGTGCTGGGCCGCGATCATCACGATGTCTCAGGAACCGACTCGCCCTACCGCGAAACTTCAAACATCTACGACGGATCGCAGTTTACTGCTGATATGGCTATACAAAATGTAATAGGCGACTCATTCCGTGGCGCCACTTGGGTATCAATTCATAACGGAGGCGGAGTAGGATGGGGAGAGGTGATAAACGGCGGCTTCGGAATGACACTCGACGGCACAAAGGAAGCCGACAGAAGACTGAAAATGATGCTGCACTGGGATGTGAACAATGGAATAGCAAGACGTAGCTGGGCAAGAAACAAAGGCGCAATATTTGCCATAAAACGAGCTATGAAACAAAATCCAAAACTGAAAATTACGATGCCAAATATGGTGGATGACAAGTTGTTGGAATAGATTTGGATAAAGACATCTGATAATACTTGAAGTCAACTTTTAAGACTAAAAAGAATGACATGGCAAAATGGCGCGCCATGAAATACAAGCTCTAATCAATAGCTCAACATTTAAGAATTTTCTGTTGATTAATTTTTGTTAAAAAGTTTAAAAATTGTCATTTTCGCATAGGGAAATTTCTTATTTTTGCGCCAAATCATTTCTGTCATCAATTTGATGAAAATCTACAAATGCCGTATTAAACTTTTTGTTGCTATGTTTTTTATAGCATCATCAGCTATTGCTCAGCCTATTAACTATTACAATGCTGCGCAGGGAAAGACCGGCGAGGCGCTAAAAACAGCATTACACAATATAATAAAAGGGCATACAGCAGTAAGCTACGACAGCATTTGGACTGCATTTCAAACCACCGATAAAAGAGCAGACGGCAAAGTATGGGATATCTACTCCAATTGCAACTTCGACTTCGGCATTAACCAATGCGGGAATTACACCAACGAGTGCGACTGTTACAACCGTGAGCATTCTGTTCCCGGAAGCTGGTATTCTGACGGCGCGCCAATGAACAGCGATATATTTCACCTAATCCCTACCGATGGCAAGGTAAACAATATCCGAAGCAATTACCCTTATGGTAAGGTTGACAACCCTTCCACCACCACCCTAAACGGCAGTAAACTTGGCTCATGCAGTTGGCCGGGTTATAGCGGAACGGTGTTCGAGCCGGTGGATGAATACAAAGGCGATATTGCACGCATCTATTTTTATATGGCTACACGATACGAGGATGTGATTTCGGGATGGTATAACAATTCGCCGCAAGCCGATGCTGCGCTACAAAACAACAGCTTTCCGGTGTTTGAAAACTGGTTTTTGGAAATGCTTGGAGAGTGGCATGTAAACGACCCCGTTTCGCAAAAAGAGATTGACCGCAACAACGCCGTTTACGCCATTCAGCAAAACCGCAACCCTTTTGTTGACCATCCTGAGTGGGTATATGATGTATGGAGTGTAGGCTTTATGCTTCAGCCCGAACCCGACCAACACGTTACCAACTTCTCGGCACATACCATTACACTGCAATGGAGCGATGCCCAAGGACCCGTTTTGCCCGACGGATACCTGATACGAATGAGCAACACAGGCTTCGAAAATATTATGACACCGCAAGACGGAACAACAATAACCGACGACTTCTGGAATAAAAATGTTAGTTATGGCGCGCAAAAAGCAACCTTTGGAGAGCTGACACCCGGCACCCTCTATTATTTTAAAATATTTAGCTACAGTGGAAACGGAAACGACATTGACTACAAAACAGATGGAGAGATACAACAGGTAAGTATTAAAGCAAGGTAAAGAAAAAAAAGAAATAATTAATAAACTTAAATTTTAAAAAATTATGAAAAAAAACAAACTTCTAAAGATTTTTATCCTAATAGCAGGGCTGATGATAAGCTCTGTAGGATGGGGGCAATCGTATCTTATCAATGAAGGTTTTGAGTCAACCACCTTCCCACCAACAGGATGGATAAATAGCGGTTGCATACGAACAACAAATAACCCAAGAAATGGAGATGCTTGCCTTGGTTTTAATGGAGCGAATGATAATATTTACACTCCATTATTACAAAATCCCGGACAGCTTTCGTTTTGGTATAAAAGAAGCTCAAATACCACTGTCTGGACATTAAAAGTACAGTATTCCACAGATGCTTCTACTTGGACAGACATAGGAACTATTACAAATGCTACTACTACATATCAAGAATTTACCTATGATTTGTATTCATATTCGAATATTTATATCAGATTGTTGGATCAGAGAACTACCGGATCACATGAAAGATATGTTGATGATTTTACGGTTACGGTTGCCAGTGGTTCCCCTGACATCACCGTTGATCCCTCCTCCCTTACCGGCTTTACTTATGTAGCCGGTGGCGGTCCTTCGCTAGAGAAAAGCTTTACGGTAAGCGGCATAAATCTTACTGCAGATATAAGCATAACGGCATCCGCAAATTATGAGATTTCCACAACCTCGGGTTCTGGCTATACCTCGCCAATTACGCTTATCCAAAATGGTGGAACGGTTAATGATACAACAATTTATGTTCGCCTTAAAGCCGGGCTGAACGCAGGAAACTACTTCAACGAAGATATAACCGCTTCTTCTACAGGAGCTATTGATAAAACGGTTACCTGCAGCGGAACTGTAATACCGCCACCCGACCCCGAGCCAAGCAACCATGTTACCGGTTTTACAGCAACTACCGGCGATCCTACATACTCTGTTATTAATGTGGCATGGGTTGATGCAACGGGTACCCAGCTCCCCTCCGGATATCTGATTAAAGGAAGTAGCGTTGGCTATGGCGACATTGTAGCTCCCGTTGATGGCATAACGGAAGCAGATGCTCCGCTTGTAAAAAATATTCCTTACGGAGTACAAGTAGCTTCATTTACCGGTTTAAATGAAAATACCACCTATTACTTTAAGATTTACCCCTACACCAACAGCGGTATTAATATTAATTACAAAACCGATGGTGTTGTGCCGCAGGATGATGCAACAACTGAAATAGCTCCGCCAACTATCAACTTTGATGATGATTCAAAATGGGTAGCAGGTTCAGCATCATTAACTTCCTATGCCTCCGACCATCAATATTCAGATAAAAATTGGATTTTCACTGGTGGACCTGGTTTAAGAAATACAACTTCAGCTCAAGATGGCTTTCCGGGCGCTTTGGGTACTTATTCGTGGAGATTGCATACCAACACTACAGTAAATTGGACAGCTACTTATACAGAAAATTTAGCTACCAATCAGAATTTTACAGGTTTTGGCTTCTCTGCTCGTAGATGGGATAATAATCCTTCACCTGCATATACTGTTTCTTATAGTACTGATGGTGGAGACAACTGGACAACTGCAACAGATATTGGCTCAAACGGTGTTTTAGACAATAGCGCCTTTGGAAATTCTTCAGATTGGAAAATGTTCTTTCAAAGAATAGATACCTTATTAACAGGCCTTGAAGCAAATAAATTCATTGTTAAGTTTTCTGCTACCACTGGCGAGCGTATTATGGTTGATAATTTTACTTATGAAATAACTACCGAAGCGCCTGATTCGACTACCTACACCGGTACCGGCAACTGGGCAAATGGCTCTAACTGGAGCAACGGCATGCCCGGCGAGAATACGAATGTTACAATTGAAGGCTTTGTAACGGTTGATGATATTTACACATGCAACAATTTCACAATTGCCCCTACGGGTAGAGTAACAATTCCTGAAACCGTAAATCAACAGAAGGGGTTATGGATAAAAGGAGATTTCCTTATTCGGTCCGATGCTACCGGCGCCGGGTCGTTTATCGGAATTTATGATCAAAACCTTAATTGGAATTACGAGGTTCAAGGCACAACAACCGTTGAGCGTTATATCTCCGGCGCATCTTATGCATGGCATCTAATATCTTCGCCGGTAAGCAATCAAGCTATCGCAGGTGATTGGATACCCACAAGTACCGGCTACGACTTTTACGCCTGGAATGAACCAACACAAACCTGGCTTAACCAAAAAGTTAGCGCAAACAATATTACACATTTCATTCCCTGCAAAGGATATTTAGTAGCTTATGAGGAAACAGGCGCTACTAAAACCTTTACCGGAACGTTAAATGATGGCGCTCAAACGCTCGGTTTAACAGTAAGCGGCGCGACAAGCTATTATGGCTCAAATCTGGCAGGCAATCCCTATCCCTCATCTATTGACTGGAAAGGTAATAATAATGCGATAGATAAAAGTAAATTGGTTGGTTATAATGCATCCGAAGGCGTTAAGCACTATATCTGGAATGATGCATCGGGCAACTACGGCGTTTATAGTGATGCAAATGCAGGCGATGCGGGCACTAATGGCGCTAACCGTTATATAGCGCCCATGCAGGGATTCTTTGTGAGCGCCGCGAGTAATGGTTCTTTCTTAATAAATGACAGCGCCCGTGTACACAGCAGTCAGGCATGGCTTAAATCGGGCAATAACTATGAGTTCCGCCTCTGCGTAAATGCGCCGCAAGGATATGGCTCCGATGAGTTGCTGCTTGAGTTTGGCCATAATGTATCGGTTGGCAGCGCCGAAAAATGGTTCAGCTTTGTTCCTACCGCCCCCAGTATCTACTCCCCGATAGAAGACAAAAAATTCTCTATCCGATACCTCAGCATACAAGACGAAACATTGACCATTCCGGTATCATTTATCGCCGGCGTAGATGGAACATATACTTTAACTGCTAATTTCGCCTCCTCAACCTATTCGGCAATTAAACTCGAAGATAAGATCACAGGCAAAGTACACGATCTCTTGCTCACGCCTGAGTATTCGTTTAGCGCCAACAAGTCCGATATTTCAGAACGCTTTTTATTACATTTCACCGTAACCTACGGCATAGAAAATTTAGAGGAGAATGCCGACATACAAATCTATAGCTACGGCAACAGCATTTATCTGAATAATAATACAGATAGCGAAACGTTAGTTTCGGTTTATAACATAACCGGCCGGCAGATTTATCAAGACCGGGTTGGCGCCGGCTCACAACATAATTTTACAATAAATGCGCCTACAGGCTTGTACATCGTAAAGGCGCTTACCGGCAAATCCATTACAAGTCGTAAAGTATTTATTTGGTAATCAATTAGTCAATAATTAAACTTAAACAACATACCACTATGAAAAAGTACATCTTAACCTTAATCGTTACCTTTGTTTTTGCTTTGGCCGGCAGCGGGCTTATGGCACAAGATCCGCCACCGCCTCCCGGAAATCATGGCCAAACGGGGAATCAACCCCCTGGCGGCGGCGCTCCAATTAGCTCAGGGGTGGTTATTCTGCTTACCCTTAGCGTTGCATACGGAAGTAAAAAAGTGTATAACTCGTGGAAAAAGATAGGCGATTAGCTTGCTTTGACCAATGCGCGAATTTCAATTATAACCCCGTCAACCGTTGGCGGGGTTATTAATTTCCAACCGCCATTGCATACTCTAAACGACAAACTTAACGATACTCACCTGCAAAGGCTTTTTAGAGTAGTTTAAGATAAAAAAGAGACCGGAAAAGGTAAAGCCGCACCGTCAGGTACGAAGCATCAGTAAAGAAAGATGTATGTGGAAAGATCGCCCGCACCGAAATGACAAAAGCAGGAGCGTTTAATAAGTGGAAGAAAAAAAGTAACACAGAGGAAACAAAAACTCTGTGAAACTCCGTGCAAATCTCCGAAACTTTGATACCCCTTTTGCCGATCGCTTACCCTTAGCGGGATAGAGTGTTGCGCCATGCTTATTAAAAAGTCCTTTGTATCTTTGATGGACTTTTTGAACCGATAAATCTTAAACTAAAATATACACCTTCGAACCTAATTAAGCATGAAAGATCAACAAATAGCTCTGCTGAGGCAACAAATTGCAAAGCTCGAAGATAAAAACTTCGATTTAAAAGCTTGGAAAGCCCATACAATGATCATTTTAGCCTCTATTTTTGGAGAGGATAGTCAAAAAGTAAAAGAGATCGGGCGTCTTGATTACGAGTTCAGCAGTTGGTCGCTTCGCGATGCTACCGGCCACAACACCTATCAGGAGGGGTGCAAAAGGCTCGGGAAAGAGATAATAGAGGCCTCAATCAATGAAATTGAACTTACAGGCCTTCCACAGAAGAGATCGGCCACACGCGGCATGTTGAATATCCAAGTGATCCTCGATGCCCTGAATGATGAACTGAAGGGCTCGCAATATAAAAATCTGCTTAAAATAATTAAAAGTAACGATCTGCCTGAAGAAAAAGAGCGATTGATAAAAGAGATCATCAACGAAGTTGGGCCGGAAGCTACGCGAGCAATACTCACAAATATGCTTCTCAGCGATCACTTTGCGGAAGCGTTATCATTAAAAGAAAAGTAAACGATACATTAAAGAGGATAAAAGAAAGCGCTCACCCAACAGATTTTTATTAATTTTGCGCCCAATTTTTAAAAGGCCTAACAGATTATTCAATGGTTTCCAAATACAAAGAATACGACAATTTAAACCTAATCCGTATTGATCAGGAAATCCTTGCCTATTGGAAGGAGCATGATATTTTTCATAAAAGTTTAAAGAACCGCGAAGGCTCTGAGAGTTTTGTTTTTTACGAAGGCCCTCCCTCAGCAAACGGAATACCGGGGATACATCACATGATCTCCCGTACTATAAAAGATATCTTCTGTCGTTATAAAACCTTGAAGGGATACTACGTTGCACGCAAGGCAGGATGGGATACACACGGTCTGCCTATCGAGATTGCCGTTGAAAAAACTTTGGGGATCACCAAAGAGGATATTGGAAAAAGCATCAGTGTTGAAGAGTACAACCGCGCCTGCCGTACCGAGGTGATGAAATACAAGGATTTATGGGACGAGCTTACAATAAAAATGGGCTACTGGGTTGACCTTGACGATCCCTATATCACCTTCGAAAACAAATATATAGAGAGCGTATGGTATCTGCTTTCGAAACTTTACGAAAAAGGGTTGCTCTACAAGGGATACACCATTCAGCCCTATTCGCCGGCAGCAGGATCAGGCCTTAGCGCACATGAACTTAACCAGCCGGGCTGCTACCGCGACGTAAAAGATACATCCGTAACTGCCCTCTTTAGCGTTATCAGAAACGAGAAATCAAAATTCCTCTTTAGCAACAAAACCGACCAGGTTTCTATACTTGCCTGGACTACCACCCCTTGGACACTGCCGTCAAACACCGCACTGGCAGTAGGATCGAAAATCAGATATCTGAAAGTGCAAAGTTTTAACCAATATACCGGCAAAGAGATAACCGTGATTTTGGCTAAAGACTTACTAAATAGCTACTTCAACGAAAAGGCTGCCGACCTGCCGTTGGAAGATTACAAAATTGGCGATAAGCTTATCCCCTACCGGATATTGGACGAATTTGACGGAGCCCTGCTTGAGGGAGTCCGCTACGAGCAGCTTATGCCATGGATAAAACCCGATGGCGATGCCTTTAGGGTGATATTAGGCGATTTTGTTACTACTGAAGATGGTACCGGCGTAGTGCATATTGCGCCTACTTTTGGCGCCGACGACGACCGTGTTGCACGTTCCTCGGATATAGCGCCACTGATACTTATCGACAAAAATGGAAGCAAGCGCCCGATGGTTGACCTGAAAGGCCGCTTTTTCAGGATTGAAGACCTCGACAGCGAGTTTGTGAAAAAATTCGTGGACGTAAGCCTCTACAGTGAATATGCAGGCAGATATGTAAAGAATGACTACGACCTGGAAGCTACGCCTGAAACGCCGATACTTGACGTTGACCTCTCAGTAATGCTAAAGTTAGACAATAAAGCCTTCAAAATAGAGAAATACGTACATAATTATCCCCATTGCTGGCGAACAGATAAGCCGGTACTCTATTACCCGTTGGACTCGTGGTTTATCAAAACAACTGCTTTTAAAGAGAGGATGATAGAGCTGAACAACACCATCAACTGGAAACCTAAATCTACCGGTGTTGGCAGGTTTGGCAACTGGTTAGAGAACCTTGTTGACTGGAACCTCTCCAGATCACGGTTTTGGGGTGTAGGCCTGCCGATCTGGATTACCGAAGACCGGAAAGAACAGAAGTGTATCGGCTCGGTAGCGCAACTAAAAGAGGAGATTGAACGCGCTGTTGAAGCAGGATTTATGACAAATAACCCGCTTGCAGAATATATATCAGATGATAATTCGGAGGAGAATTACTCCAAATTTGATCTCCACCGACCCTATATTGATGAGATAATACTCGTTTCGGATAAGGGAGAGAAGATGTATCGCGAACTCGACCTGATTGATGTCTGGTTCGATTCGGGCGCAATGCCTTATGCTCAGTTTCATTATCCTTTCGAAAAAGGTGATCACCTTGCCGACTATTTCCCTGCCGATTTTATTGCTGAAGGCGTTGACCAAACGCGCGGCTGGTTTTTTACGCTGCATGCCATAGCAACAATGGTTTTCGACTCCGTAGCTTTCAAAACCTGTGTTTCCAATGGCTTGGTTCTCGATAAAAATGGCAATAAGATGTCGAAGCGCCTTGGCAATGCTGTAGATCCTTTCGAGACCATTAAAAAATTTGGAGCCGACGCCACACGGTGGTACATGATCACAAACGCACAGCCATGGGACAACCTTAAATTTGATACTGACGGCATCATAGAGGTTCAGCGTAAGTTTTTCGGGACACTATACAACACCTACGCCTTCTTTGCGCTTTATGCAAATATTGATAATTTCCGCTACAACCAGCAAGAGGTGCCACTCGAAGAGCGTACGGAACTCGATCGCTGGATTTTATCGGAGCTCAACACACTTATCACAATAGTGGATGAGGCTTACGATGACTACGAACCAACAAAAGCAGGGCGCGCAATAGCTCATTTTGTAGATTATAAGCTTAGCAACTGGTACGTGCGCCTCTCAAGGCGGCGTTTCTGGAAAGGAGAGATGTCAACCGACAAGATAACAGCTTATCAAACCCTTTACAAGTGCCTTGAATCTATTGCAGTGATGATTTCGCCGATAGCTCCCTTCTTCTCCGAAAAGCTATTCCTCGACCTCAACAGCGTTACCAAACGATACGATGTGGATTCAGTGCACTTGATGGATATGGTAAAACCCGATAAGTCGTTTATAAATAAAGAGTTGGAAGAGAAGATGGAGTTGGCGCAACAGATCACCTCAATGGTGCTGTCGTTGAGGAAAAGTACAAAAATTAAAGTGCGTCAGCCCTTGAATAAAATTATGATACCGGCGCTCGACCCACACTTTAAAGAACAGATTGTAGCTGTCGAAAAACTGATACTGAACGAAGTAAATGTTAAATCGCTTGAATTTATGAGCGATGATTCCGGAATGTTGACCAAAAAATTAAAACCCAACTTCAAAACACTCGGGCCTAAATATGGTAAACAGATGAAGCAATTAGCCGCTATTCTTACCGGATTCACCACTGCACAAATCAATGATCTGGAAAAAGAGGGCATTTGCAGGTTTAGCATTGATGGCGAAAATATTGAAGTTACGCTATCCGACGTAGAGATCATAACTCAAGATATCCCCGGTTGGCTTGTAGCCTCAGAGGGTAATCTTACAGTGGCTCTCGACATTACACTCACCGACGATCTCAGAGATGAAGGCATCGCCCGCGACCTGGTAAACAGAATACAAAACCTAAGAAAAGAGAAGGATTTTGAAGTAACTGATAAGATCCATCTGAAAATTGAAAATAAAGATATAATAGCATCGGCTATCAAAAAGAATTTCAACTATATTTGCTCCGAAACACTTGCACTTTCGCTCAACCTTGTTGAAAACATAAATAACAACCAAAGCGTTGAAGTAGAACTGGGCGAGGATATCAAAATAAGGGTATTGGTTGAAAAGGCTTAATCAAACAGGGAAAAATAAAAGGAGTATTAATTATTAAAACAGAGAACTATGGCAAATCAAAGTATGGACAGCAATGCTCCCGAAGTTGTCAAGACAAGGTACAACAAAGAAGAATTAGAGGAGTTTCGTCAGATTATTCTTGAGAAGCTTGAAAAGGCTCGTGCCGATCTGGCCTTGCTGACAGAAGCATATAGCAATGTTAACGAAAACGACACCAACGATACCTCCCCAACCTTTAAAGTATTAGAAGAGGGCTATAATGTGCTTTCGAAGGAGGAGAACAGCCGGTTAGCCGTTCGTCAGCAAAAGTTTATAACAAACTTGGAGAATGCGCTTATCCGCATTGAAAACGGTACTTACGGAATTTGTCGGGTAACAGGTAAGTTAATTGCTAAAGAGAGGCTTAAAAGCGTACCCCACGCCACATTGAGCATGGAGGCCAAGCTAAAACAATATCAGACCCGCAAATAAAGCTCATACCACCATGGTACTGAGGCATCTCAGAACTTTTTACGGAATCCTTATGCAAAAATAGGGATAACCACTTTTATTATTTTAAAACCATTACGTTGCCGTGTGGAAAAAATCACTCCTTATAATAACGCTTATACTGATTGCTGACCAGGTTTTAAAGTTCGGGATTAAAACGAACATGACCTTGGGAGAGGAGATCAACATCCTTGGCAACTGGTTCATCATCCATTTTACCGAAAATGAAGGAATGGCCTTTGGCCTCTCCTTTGGCGGAATATTCGGAAAATTGGCGCTAAGCCTCTTTCGGATAGCGGCCATAACCATTATCTTTTTTTATCTCCGCGAAATTATCCGCAAAAAATATCATAAAGCGCTGATCGTCAGCATATCACTTATTCTGGCAGGAGCTATCGGCAATATGCTCGACAGCGCATTTTACGGTTTGATCTTTAGCAACTCATCATATACTACAGTTGCAAAGCTTTTTCCTCCGGAAGGCGGTTATGGCTCCTTCCTCCACGGAAAAGTGGTTGATATGCTTTACTTCCCTATTATTCAAAGCGAGTACCCTGCATGGGTACCTATAGTGGGCGGCGACGATTTTATATTTTTTAGGCCGGTATTCAATATTGCTGATTCATCCATCACTATCGGCGTTTTCATTTTAATCATTTTTCAAGGTAAGATATTCCGTAAAAACAAACCAACAGAAAGTGAAACTCTTCAAATCGAAGAAGATGAAAACCTTAATACCGAAAGTGATAGTTCAAACCCAATCTGACCACTTGAAAATAGGAACTAATGACTAATGCGTTGGCTGATGAGAGTATCGGGATTGAAAGACAAATCATAATCCTGAATTAGCCATTTAGAGATTTTCAGGAATAAGCAAAAATTGAATAAAAAAGAATTGGCATGGTCGTAAACTAAGATTTTAGCAAGCTATTTAAGTTATTAATAAATAGGGTTTAATAAGGTTAAACAACTCAACCAGAGCTTATTTAATTTAAAGTGAAGTTTACACGACAACAGGCTTAAAATTGTATTATCATTGGAGCAATAAAAAAAGCTGAAACCCATTATTATTCAAAACATCATTAAAATTTGTCTATGAGAAAATTAATATTCACTATAACATTTCTCTT
>JGI24503J29689_10024912_pt1 | contig 13114 bp, 7 predicted proteins | sample BioPla3RNA2_FD_29689 | JGI IMG/M metagenome (IMG submission 29689)
CTCCTTTAATAAAAAAATGAAAGACGGTGAAAGGTGCTTTACCTAAAAATTATGAAAGTAATGTTATATCATAAAAAACAAAATTTTATTAAAACATCTGGAATTGGAAGAGCATATAGACAACAAGCGGAAGCACTAAAATTAAATGACATCACTTTAGTAAATACTTTAGATGAGTGTGATGTTGTTCATTATAATACTGTGTTTAGCGATTCTTATAGATCGCTTAAAAAAGCCAAAAAAAGAGGTGTTCCTGTTGTGGTGCATGCACACTCAACAAAGGAAGATTATTTAAATTCTTTTAATTTCGCAAATATTACTAAAGGGTGGTTTTACAAAAGAATGTATAAAATGTATTCTAATGCAGATGTAATAATTACTCCTTCAGAATATTCAAAATCTTTAATTGAGGGTTATGGGTGGACAAATTGTAATATTCATCCAATATCTAACGGTTTAATTGTAAAAGAATATGAAAAATCAGAAGAAAAAGAACAACAATTTTTAAATTATTTTGGTTTAAAAAAAGGAGAAAAAGTTATTATTGGTATAGGGCTTTTATTTGTAAGAAAGGGACTTCCGGATTTTATTGAGATTGCGAGAAGTTTTCCAAAAATAACGTTTATTTGGTTTGGACATCTAAATAAACATGCCCAAACAAAAGTGATAAAAAAAGCGATTAAAAATAAACCAAACAATGTAAAAATGCCAGGATATATTAGTGGGGACATTATTAAAGGAGCGTTAACTTATGCAAATGCATTACTATTTCCAAGTTATGAAGAAACAGAGGGGATAGTTGTTTTAGAAGCGATGGCTTCAAAAACTCCTGTAATTGTAAGAAATATTCCCGTCTACGACCAATTTGAAGACGGGGTTAATGTTTTAAAAGCAAATAACAACAAAGAGTTTGTAGAACATGTTGAAATGGCATTAAATAACGATTTAAAAGAAATCATCAATAATGCTTATGAAGATATATTAAAGAAAGATTTAAAATATATAGGAGCACAAATTAAAAAGGTTTATGAAGAGGTTATTGAAAGTAAAAAGTAAAATGGAAACAGTAAAAGAAATAAAAAGAAACTTAGAAAAATATAGTGATAAAAAAGTTAAAATAGCTGGTTGGGTTCGTACAAACAGAGCACAAAAAGAATTTGGTTTTTTATCTATTAATGATGGAACAACTTTAAATGTTATTCAAGTTGTTTATGAGAGTGCACTTGATAATTTTAAAGATATTCAAAAAATATCAGTAGGTTCAAGTGTTGAGGTTGAGGGTATTTTAGTATTAACACCGACAATGAAACAACCTTTTGAAATTAAGGCGACAAAAGTGATTTTACTTGGTGATGCAGATGAAACATATCCAATTCAACCTAAAAGACACACAAGAGAGTTTTTAAGAGAAAATGCTCATTTAAGAATGCGTACAAATCTTTTTAATGCTGTTTTTAGAGTTAGAAGTGTTGCGGCTTTTAGCATTCATAAATTTTTTCAAGAAAAAGGTTTTGTATATGTACATACACCATTAATTACAGGGAACGATGGAGAAGGGGCAGGGCAAACTTTCACAGTTACAACACTTCCTTTAGAAAAAGTACCTAAAACAAAAGAAGGAGAGGTTGATTATAATAAGGATTTTTTTGCTAAAAAGACCAACCTTACGGTAACGGGACAATTAGAAGCAGAAGCTTATGCAACGGCTTTTAGAAATGTTTATACATTTGGTCCAACATTTAGAGCGGAAAATTCTAATACTCAAATTCATGCATCTGAGTTTTGGATGATTGAACCAGAAATGGCTTTTGCCGATTTAGAAGATATGATGGATGTTGCTGAAGAAATGGTTAAATATATTATTAAAGATGTTATGGATCAACTACCAGAAGAAATGGAACTATTTGATAAATTTGTTGAAAAAGGGCTTAAAGAAAAACTAAATAAAGTGTTAAATTCTAATTTTGCAAGAATAACGCATGAAAAAGCGATTTCCCTTTTGCAAAAAACAGAAAAAAATTTTGAAAACAAACCAGAATTTGGTGGAGATCTTGCAAGAGAACATGAGCGTTATTTAACAGACGTTCACTTCAATGGTCCTGTGTTTGTAACGGATTGGCCCAAAGATATTAAAGCGTTTTATATGAGATTAAATGAAGATAATGAAACAGTTAAAGCAGTAGATTTGTTAGTTCCTGGGTCGGGTGAGCTCATTGGCGGTTCTCAAAGAGAAGAAAGATTGGATTTATTAATTAAGAGAATGGATGAAATGAATATTCCAAAGGAAGATTTGTGGTGGTATTTAGATTTGCGTAGATACGGAACTTGTATACATTCAGGATTTGGAATGGGATTTGAAAGAATGATTATGTATTTAACTGGCATAGAAAATATAAGGGATGTTATTCCTTTTCCAAGAACACCAAGGAGCGCAGAGTTTTAAAAAAAGTAAAGATAATATTTACAATGTAAAAACAAAAAAAAATTAAAAATAAGGTTTTTATTAGTAATAGAGCCATAAAGAAAAGATATGAAATCTTTACAAATCTGTTTATCTATTTCATGGGAATAAGATGGTTTGACAATTTTTTGCTACTATTATAAAATAGTAGTGCACAAATAATGTTTTACATTATCCTTAATTGGGTGGAGTTACAAGTATATATGACGAGAAAAATAAAACATAATTTAAGAAAGGGAATAAAAAAAGTTACATTTGTAACTTTTTTATGCATAAAGAATAGGAGATATTTATGGAGATAAAACTAATTAATTTGACAAAAGTCTTCGTTGATAAGACTAAGAAAGAAACAAGGGCAGTTGACAATTTTAATATTACTATTCCTTCAGGGAAATTAGTGGGGTTATTAGGACCTTCAGGTTGTGGTAAATCAACAACTTTATTTATGATTGCAGGGTTACATGATCCAACAGATGGTAGAATTTTCTTTGGGGAAGATGATGTTACACGTTTATCACCAGATAAAAGAGGAATAGGACTAGTTTTCCAAAATTATGCTTTATATCCTCATATGACAGTAAGACAAAATATCATGTTTCCACTTGAAAATCTTCAAGTTGAAAGAAATGAAGCATTGAAAGAGACGCAAGCTATTGCAAATTTAGTAGGTATTGGTAACTTACTAGATCGTAAACCAGCACAATTATCAGGTGGTCAACAACAAAGAGTCGCTATTGCAAGAGCACTTGTGAAAAAACCAAGAGTTTTGCTTCTTGATGAACCTCTTTCAAATTTAGATGCTCGTTTAAGACTTCAAATGAGAGAAGAAATTAAACGTATTCAAAGAGAAACAGGTATTACCACAATATTTGTGACACACGACCAAGAAGAAGCAATGAGTATTAGTGATGAAATTATCATTATGAACTTTGGTGTTGAGATGCAAAAAGGAAAACCTCAAGATATTTATAATCATCCTGACAATCTTTTTGTTGCGAAATTCTTAGGTAATCCACCTATTAATACTTTTGAAGGTGAAATCAAAGGGAATTATTTATATTTTGAAGGGGAAAAATTATTCCCTAAGAAAGCTCCGAATGGTATATATCATGTAGGAATTAGACCAGAGGATTTTAAGGTTAACGATGTAAAAGAAGGTGTTAAAGTTAATACTGAAACAATGGAAGTTATTGGTAGAGATACAATGATTAGATTTAACGCAGGAGAACATCAGGTTCGTGCGTTAGTTGAATCTGAAACAGTTGTTGGCAAAAAAGAAGTATATTTAACAGTTAGAGATGATAAGATTCATTTGTTTGATTATGAAAGTGAAATAGCATTAAGAAAGATTCAAGATTTATCTCCAGAAGAGTTAGAAAAAGCTCGTGCTGAAAAACGTATTGAAAAACAAAAATTTGCTGAAGCACAAGCTATTAGAGAAGAAAAAACAAGAAAACAAAGAAGACCAAAAAAAAGTAAGAAGGAGAGCGAATAATTATGAAGACCCTTTTTGCAAAAATTAAAGTTGGTTTTGCTAAAGTTTCTTGGGTCTTTAGAAGATTAATCAACAGGGTTAAAACCGCAGTCAGAAACGTTTGTTCAAAAATATGGGTGTTTGTCTCATGCAAAGATAAACGTCTTGCAAAAGAACGCGTTAGACTAGATTACTTGAAAGACTATTTAGGGTTTGAAGATTATAATTTAGATGTTCGTTTTGATATTAATTTAAATGAATTAAGAGAAAAGCTTGGAACGCTAAATCAACAATCTAAGGAATCGGAAACACAAAGAAAAAAATATGTTGATTCTTTACAAGGGACAAAGGAACACCAAGAATATTTAGCATCATATGAAAAAGGAATTAATAGACTTAAAACAATTGATCAAAAGAGGCTATTAATCGCGGTTCAATATGAGAAAGAATTAAGGCTGCTTCAAGAAAAAACCAATAAAGAGATTAATAAGATTTCTTATGCAACAAGCAGTTTTAATGATGAAATATTAGAAGTTCAAGAAAGACATAGACAAGAAAAAGAAGCACTTAGAATTGAATATAATAAAATGTCACATCAAATATTCCTTGATAGTGAAAAACCAAGTCATAAAAAGGAAGTTGAAGAAGCGCTTTATCATTATGAAATAAGAAAAGCTCATAAGAGTTTACCAACTGAAAGAACTGTATTAGAGAAAAGAGAGAAGTTTGTTAAAGCAGTAAAGAGTATTTTACAAGCAACACTTTATCTTGCTCCAGTAATGATATTACTTGCAATATTCTCGTTTTATCCAATCATTAACTCATTTAGATTATCAGTTTATCAAGGATATAGTGAAATAGATGGCAGTATTGCTGGTTATACTTTATTTGGGAACTTTATTAACGTATTAAAAGATGCCAATTTTATTGTTCCATCGTCACACACAGGTTCAAGTGCATTAATTAATACAGTTGTAATTGTGGCTTTATCTGTACCGCTCACAATTATTATTGGACTTGCAATCGCGGTTGGACTTAATTCAATTAAACCACTTAAAGGGGTGTTACAAACAATATTCTTTCTACCTTATGTTACAAACTCATTAGCATTAGGATTAGTATTTGCCTATATCTTTAGAAATGATGGAGGATTGTTTAACCAATTCTTAGCAACATTTGGTATTGATGGAGGAGCTTGGGTTGGTGTAGGAGCAAGCTATTGGAAAGCGATGTTTGTGATGATAGTATTTAGTGTTTGGAATGGTCTTGCATTTAAAATTATGGTTTTCTTAAGTGCAATTCAAGGCATTGACAAACAATATTATCAAGCCGCATCAATTGATGCTACCCCAAGATTCAAACAGTTTAGACGCATTACAGTTCCTTTAATTTCACCAACGATTTTATATGTTGTGATAACCTCGGTAATTGGCGGATTTAAGACATATACCTCAGTTATTGCGTTATTTGGACAATCGGGTGCACCTAGGGGAGCAACGTATAACTTAAAGACAATAGTATTCTATATTTATGACTTTTTTGAAGTAACAGGAAAATTAAGTGAAGCCGCTGCTGCTTCGATTATCTTGTTTGCGCTAATTCTACTTATGACATTAGTTCAAATGCAAGTGTCGAAGAAACGCGTCCACTATTAATGAGGTGAGTTTATGGAAAATAAAAATTATAAAAAGCCACAAACATTAGGATTAATTAGACGCCTTTCATTAGTAGGGATTGGTATTGATTTATTATTAATGTTAATATATGCAGCGATAGTTTCAATTTTATTTATGACAATTCAAGTTCCAAAAGAAAGTATCGATCTTGAAATTCCAGAAGCAACACTTAAGTATTCTTATATTATTTTTGGAAAAACATATTCTGCGGCCACAATAAATACTTTAATTAGTGTATTAGTTGTATTTATTATCATTGGCGTTACTACGTTGGTATTTTCAGTAAAACATCATAGAAGTTTAGAACATTATGATTATCATCGCTGGGAAGGCGGAAATAGAATGATACATGCCCTTTTAAGTTTATTAACTTTAAACTTTGTATCATTTGGACTTAAACTGTTAATAGCGCATTATGTATTTGAGTATTCCGAAGGTGTTTCTTTTGTTGGGATGTGGAAAAAGTTAAGAGCTGAAAGACAAGAGAAAAAAGAACGCGATAAACAATATGAACACGAAAAAAGAACTCCAGAAGAAATAGAGATTCGTAAACGCGTTAGAAGACAAACATGGTTAAAAATATTACGTTACACACTAACATATGTGTTCTTAATCTTGTTTGCGGTATTTATTTTAATTCCGTTCTATTGGATGATTTTAACAAGTTTAAAAACTTTCCAAGAAGCGAGAAGCAATAATCCTAGATTTTGGGTTCCATTTTCAGAATTACAGTGGGTAAATATTAAATTCGTTATTGAACAACTTGATTTTGGTTTATACATTAAAAACACATTAATTGTTGCGGTATTGTCAACCGCAGGAACAATTGTTACAACAGTTTTAGCAGCTTTCGCTTTTGCGAGAATTGACTTTAAAGGTAGAGAAGCATTATTTTCATTACTATTAATGACAATGATGATTCCTGGTGAAATATATATGATTACTAACTTTATTACGGTATCTAATAACCCTTCTGGATTTGGTTGGATTGGAACGGGTGTTGATAATCCAGTAGGATATTTCTCAACAATGATATTACCGTTTATGACTAGTGTATTCTATATATTCTTCTTAAGACAAACATTTAAACAAGTTCCAGATGCACTCTACAGAGCTGCAAAAGTAGATGGTTGTAGTGATTTTAAATTCTTAACAAGAGTAATGTTACCAATTGGAGGACCTACGATCTTCACAATTACAATTTTAAGTATTTTAGGGTCATGGAACGCATTTGTGTGGCCAAGATTAATCACTAGAGTTGAACCTACTATTGGAAGTAAATATTGGCTAATCTCTGTTGCCTTAAGGGAAGAATCATTCGTATTAGATAAAGGTGGCGGAGTAGCTGAAACTATGTTTAACTTACAGATTGCGGCGAGCGCAATCGTAACTGTACCATTAATCATTGTATTTTTAATATTCAGAAAATATATCATAAGAGGAGTCGGAAGTGCCGGCACTAAAGGATAAAGAGAAAGAGGAGGGAAAACCTTATATGAAAAGAATATTAACAATTTTCACACTTTTTGCAAGTTTAGTGTTACTTGTAGCATGTAACACTAAAGTTAGAAACACAGCACCAGAATTAAGAGGAGTTGTAACATCACACAAAGTAAATGTTGGGGATTCATTTGATCCATTAGCAGGAATCACAGCTTATGACAAAGAAGATGGGGATATTACAAAAAATATAACATCAACATTTAATCCAACATGGCTTCAAGAAGCAGGCTCATATACGTTTAGCGTTGAAGTATCTGATAAAGAAGGAGAAAAAGCTACGGCAACAATCACGTTAGTAGTAGGTAGAGTATCAGCAATTAGAATAATTGCTCCAGACGCACTTACATACTATATTGGTTCTAAAGAATTTAATCCGTTAGAAGAGGTTAGAGCTTATGATGAACTTACTGGTGAGTCAGTCGAAGTAACAGTAACAGATGAAGACTATGTAACACACATTGCATCTCGTGGAACATATACAGTTACTGCTGAAGATGAAACAGGAGCTAAAGCAGTTAAAACAATTTCTTTAACGGTTAAAGAAATGGATTATACCATTCCTAATACATTACCTAAAGGCGAGCAAATTGAAATTACTTTATGGCATTCAAATGGTTCAACTATTGAAACAGCTATTCAAGGTTATGCGGAAGACTTTGTAGCATTAATGGCGGCCCAAGGTTATAACATTAAAATAAACATTGTTAAAAATGGTTCTAACTATGATGAACTTAGAACAAACGTTGTTAACGCATTAAAAGGTGGAGAACTACCTAACATTGTTCAAAACTATCCTGATCACGTTGTTGAATATCATGCAAATAATGCAATTATTTCACTTAATCCGTATATTCATCACCCAATTCATGGATATAATGCAAATAATCCAAAAGAAGCGTTTACAGGTATTGTTGAGAATTATAGAGAAGAACAAAGACGTACAAACTTATATGGTGACTATTTATCATTACCATTTAATAAATCTACAGAAGTTGTAGTTTATAATAAAGACGTATTTGATCATGTTCTTGCAGGAAGACCTTTCCCTAAAACATGGCAAGATTTATTTGCATTAGCACCAGATCTTATTGCGATGAAAGATCAAATTGTTGCTGATGTTGCTCAAAGATGGCAAGCAGCAGGAACACCACTTACTGCAGATGAACAACAAGTAATTAAAGATAAGTTTACACCATTTACATATGATTCTAGTGCTAACGCATTTATTACATTAACTAGACAATTTGGTGGAACATATACCTCTAGATTAGCTGACGGTAAAGGATCTCTTGATTTCCAAAATGATATTACAAAAGAAATGTTAACCTTTTTCGGTGAAAATAGAGATATCTTTACAGTTCCTGGTAAATGGGATGCCAACTATGCAAGTGACGTATTTAAAAAAGGAAATACATTAGTTGCGATTGGTTCAACAGCTGGTGTTAGGTATAACACACCAACTGAAAAAGGAACAAAGATCTTTAACGTAGGTGTTGCTCCTATGTTGTATGATAAGGATTCACCCGCTAGTAGAGCAGTTATCCAACAAGGAACTAATATGTCTTTAACCACAAAAGGAACAGATGTTGAAAAATTAGCATCTTGGTATTTCTTAAAATATTTAACTAGTCACGATGTTCAAAGAGAATTTGGAATAGTTACTGGCTATTCACCAATTAGAACATCTGTTTATACAGATCCATTATATGAAGAATATTTAGCGAATGCTGATAAAGAGATTTTAGGCTCAAACGTTGAAATGGGGTTAACGCAAACAGAGTTTGTTAACTTATATCAACTAAAAGTAAAAGCTATGGCAAATAAAGTTGCAATGAAACAAACACAGTATCAATATTTTGATATTCCATTTATTGGTTCATCTAAAACAAGAGAAGCGGTTGGAATAGCATTCGATAGAGTTATTTTAGCTGCTCCAGGAGCTAATTTAGATACAGAAATCAAAAACGCACTACAGTATGCGATTGATGAAGCAAATAAAGTTGTTAAATAATGATATAGGAGGTATCTATGAAACAATTTAAAAAAATATTTGTAGCACTACTTTTAGTGCTAGGACTTGGGTTAGCAAGTTGTAAAAAAGACACAACACTTGCTGATGCAAAAGCAGAATTAAAAATCACTTATACAGAAGGACAAAATATTACACTTCCTGCTAGTTTAGGTGATGTAGTTATTACTTGGGAATCTGACAATCCTACTGTTATTAAAGCAACAGGTGAAGTTATTCAAGGATCAGAAGCTGTAGAAGTTAAATTGACAGCTACACTTACTTATAAAGGTAAAACAGAAACAAAATATTTTACAATTAATGTTCCAAAAGGTGTTGTTCCTGGTGCTGCAAAAGCGGCTTTAGTAGCCCACTATGCAAACACCCTAGGTAGCGCAACATATAAAGTTACAGCAAATGTTGAATTAATTACTACGATTGATGGTGTTAGCGTTACTTGGAACTCAGACAACCCTGATTTCTTTAGTAATACAGGTGTAGTAACTATCCCTACATACGCACAAGGAAATCAAAGCATTTCTTTAAAAGCAACACTAGGTGATGGAACTTCTCATACATTCCGTTTTAACCTTATTGCGTTAGAAGCAACGACAGAAGAATTAATTGAAGAAGCGTTAGATTTAGTTACAACTAAACCAGCTGGTGAATTCCAAACACAAGATTTTGTTGTGATGAATACAGTTACTATTGCTGGTACAGAAGTTCCAGTTACATGGACAACAAGTGATGAAGCAGGTATGACAGCTGATGGTAAATTAGTTGTATTTTATGAACCTACTGAAAAGAATGTAACATTAACTGCTTCAATTACTTATAACGATATTACATTAACTAGAGATGTAGTATTTAAAGTTAAGAGTTCACAAAAAGAAGAAAATTTCTATGCAGCATTAATTCCTGAAAATAGAGATAAACAGGTAATGGTTGAAAAAGTAAGTTACTTTGGAAATCTTGGTACAGATGGGTTTTACATGGTTGACTCAGAAGGTTGTCTAGCTTATTTCTATGGTAAAAAACCAGCTAATGTTGTTGAAGGTCAATTATATAATGTTATTGCAAAGGTTGCAGTATACTATGGAGCTGCTCAATTTACAAACTTTACTTTTATTGAAATCGAAGGTGCGGTTAATGTAGCAGTTCCAGTAGAAGTTACAATAGCCGATATCGCAGCGTTAGATAAACCAGCTAACTCTGGCCCTTGGGCTCAACATTCATATTACACATTAAAGAATGTTAAAGTTAGAATTTCTGGAACAGGAGATTATAATACACACCTTGTTACTCCTGATTTAGCAGCTGATGCAACATTAGATGATACAAATTCAGTAATTATTTATTATAAATCTAATATTGAAGCAGTTCGCTTATTAGATGGTAAAGTTATTGATGAAATTCAATTAATTAACAATGGGTACCGCACAGATCATAAAAAATGGAATTTTAACTTCTTAGGTACAGCTGATGATATTTTAGTTACTTTAACACCAGCAGAAATCGTTGAAAATGTTAAAGCAGCTTTACAAGATTCATTGAAGAATGCTTACTACAAAGCACAAACAATCGAATTACCAACTGAAACACAAGGAGCAAGAGTTGCGTGGGTTAGTGATAATTCATTAATTAATGCTGAAACTGGTGCAGTTACAATGCCAGAAGGCGCAGCAGTTAATGTTAAATTAACAGCAACAATTACTGCGGAAGATGTTACAGAAATATTAGTACATACAGCAGCAGTTGGACCGCTCGTAGCAATGAATATCGCTGATTTTGCTGCAAAAACAGATGGATATATTGGTAAGATTACAGGTGTTGTTACAGGTATAAGCGCTAATAGAGTATATATGATTGAAGATACAACAGGCGGCATTGCAATTTATTCAAGCACAGCGTTAGAAGTTGGCAAACAAGTTACAATTGTTGGTGCGAAAACAACACATAGAGGGTTACATCAAATTAATAAAGCCTCAGATGTTGATATAGTTACAGAAGCGGGAGTAGCGCCTCCAGTGGTTGAACTTCCAAACACAGTTGCGTTAACTGCAGAAGGGTTATTACCATATCAAAGTAGAAGATTAACAATTAGTGGTGAATTTACGATTACTAATAAAGAAGTTGATAAATTTGATAACGTAACACTTACATTAAAACGCGGTGAAGAAATAGTTACACTTAAGTGGGATAGCCGTGTATCAATTTCAGATGCAGCTAAAGCACATATTAACGGTTTAACGGTTGAACAAAAAGTTAAATTAGTAGGAGCTCTATTAGGGTGGAACAACGGTCCATTATTTGGTTATGATAATGAATCACAACTTGAAGTAATTGCGGCAGCAAATCCACTTGATCAAGCAAATGAGGTGTTAGCAGCATTAACAGTTCCAGAAACAATTACTGATGCAACAGCACTTAATTTACCTACTTCGGGTAATTACGAAGCGGTTATCGCTTGGGTTTCTTCACATCCTGAAGTTATTGCAGTAGACGGAACAGTAGTACTACCTACTGAAAACATGACAGTTACTTTGACAGCAACTGTCACTGTTGGTGAAGCGGTTGTATCAAATTCGTTTGATGTTCGCATTAAAGTTGTAGATGGAACAGAAATTATAGAAACATACGCATTAGAAACAGACGCGTCTCTTGAAATCACTGGTGTTGTAATTGCAATAGATGGAACAAAACTTTACGTTCAAGATGAAACAGCAGCAATTTATGTTTATAACCCAACAACAAATACTGCAGTTGTTGGTGATAAAGTAAAAGTTGTGGGTGTTAAAGGGAATTTTAGAGGGTTACATCAAGTAGCTAAAGATGCAACAGTTGAAGTTTTATCAAGTGGAAATTCACTTCCAGAACCAACAACAATTGCAGCAGTTACAGACTTAGTTGAAACATTACAGTCACAAAGAATTAATATGAATGATTTAACAGTTGTAAGTGTTAGTGGACAAAACTTAATAGTAACTGATGGAACAACTGAAATAACCGTACGCTCAAATGCTAAAACGGGTGAAGTATATGATCATTTACAAACAGCAGTAGCAGGTCAAAAAGCTAATATTAAAGGTATGTTGTTAGGTTGGTACAACTCGGCACAGTTTATTATTCTTTCAATTGCTGAATTAGAACTATTGGAAATGACTGATGAACAAAAAGTTGATGCAGATATGGCAGAAACTACATTAGCGGCAAGCGCTGGCCCAGAAAATTTAACTTTACCAACAACAGGCGCACATGGTTCAGCAATTACTTGGGAATCGAGTAATGCAGCAATCATTGGTAATGACGGTGTTATTGTTAATCAACCAGAAACAGATACAGAAGTAATATTCACAGGAACTTTCGTGTTAAATGCAGTTACAAAAGCTAAAGAATATACAGTATTAATAAATGGTAGTAGCGCTCCAGCAGGAGAAACTTTCACAGAAACATTTGAGGCATCAACAGCAACTGCGTCTTATGGCGATGGTTCGTTTGTCGGTGTAAATGGTGTTACTTGGACATTTGTACATTCGAGAGATGAAGGTGATTATGCAATTACTGGTGCTGGAATAATGTTAAGACGTGCCGATGAACCATCATCGTTATCAGCAACGTTTACTAATGGTGTTAAGAGTTTTTCATTTGAAATTAGAAAAGCATTTACTGGTGCATCGGATAGAAAATATAAAGTAGATGTAACTCATAACGGTGTTACAACAACTTATGATGTTCCTGTTTTCGGTTCAGGTTCAGGAGAACAAACGGATGTAATTACATTTACACAAGAGCTTAATTTATCTGGAGAAGTAACTATTAAGATTTATGCTAGTGGTTCTAAAGGGAACCAACAAGCAACAGTTGATAATTTTACGTGGACAACAAAACCTTAATAGACAAACAGTTATAAATGGCTTTATAAAAACATTTTATAGAAAAATTAATGTTTTTAAAAAACAACTAGTTTGATATAAAAAAAGGAAAAAGGGTGA
>JGI24503J29689_10025511_pt1 | contig 13027 bp, 18 predicted proteins | sample BioPla3RNA2_FD_29689 | JGI IMG/M metagenome (IMG submission 29689)
GAGCTCTCAGAGAAGGGCTCTTTTTTGTTGCTCAAAACCCGGGCGCTGTCAGGCATACTCATCCTCCTCGGTGGTGCTCGGGTTTAATTTTATCAAGGTTCAATGTGGGTTAGTACATCGCAAAAAGCCAGGGATCGGAGGCGGTGGATGTGGCTAAGGAATGGGCTAAAGCTTTTTACAACTCAATGGCATGGCAACAGGTAAGACGTGAAGTGTTAAGGAGAGACCGTTACACATGTTGTCGGTGTGCATCAAGAGCAGAGGAAGTACATCATATACAGGAGTTGACGCCAGAGAACATCATAGACATAAACATATCACTGAACATAAACAACCTTGAAAGTCTGTGCCACGATTGCCACACGAAAGAGACAAGGGGATTTGATGGCGATGTGGCGGCGGGATATTGCTTTGATGAGAATGGGAACGTAATACAATCCCCCCCGGGGGGCAAGGCAAAACAGGGTATAAACACAAGACCGAAGGGGCCCCTCTCTGTTACTCACTGGTACGTGCATGACCCCCCTACTTAGAAAGGCAGGTGATAAACATGGCAGATTTAGAAAAAGATAAACGGATATCTAAGGAGTACAAACGAATACGGAAAATTTACAAGGATTTGCCTGGTTCTCTCCTGACTCTATACGATGGACTTATCCGTCGGGCGGCATATATGCGCGTCACCCTGGAAGATTACGAGGTTGACTTAGATAGGGGTGGTTATGTCGAAATGTTTACCCAGTCCGAAAAGATAGACCCGTACGAGAGGGAGAGGCCGGTTGCCCGACTGTATAATGCTATGGTCAAAAACTACCAGGTAGTGATGAAGCAGCTGGCCGACAAGCTCCCGGAGCAATCCGCCAAAGATTTAAGCGAGGAGATTCTGCGCTTTGCGGTGGGTGGTAAGAAATGAACTGGCCCCAAAAATACCTCAAAGCGATACAGTCAGGCGATGAGGTTGCTTCAAGAAAGGTAAAGGCAGTATACGAAAGGGAAGTTGGCTTGATGGAGAATCCATCACCGGACTTCCCTTTTTACTTTGACGAAGAAGCTGGGCAGAGGCCTATCGACTTCATAGAGAGGTTTTGCAAGCATTCTAAAGGGAAGTGGGCGGGTAAGCCTGTAATCCTTGAATTGTTCCAAAAGGCGAAAATCCAATTAGTTTATGGCTGGAAGGAAAAGGACACCCACAACCGTCGCATTCGTGAGGTTGTTGACATCCGGGGACGTAAATGCGGGAAATCAACCGAGACCGCTGGCGTTGAACAATATGCTCTTATTGCTGATGGAGAAGGAGGCGCGGAAGTATACTGCACGGCTAATAAAAAAGACCAGGCAGCAATTATCTTTAATGAAGCTGTAAACATGAGGGCTCAATCCCCCGCGCTCCGGAGCATAACAAAAAAGCGCCAGAGCGATATATACTTTCCAGCCACATACAGTTTTATAAAAGCCCTTGCGGCAGATACAAAAACAATGGACGGATTGAACGCCCATTTTTTTAGCTTGGACGAATTTCACGAAGCGAGAGACAGCAAAGTCTATGATGTAATGATACAATCGCAGAGCGCAAGGGAGCAGCCGTTAGCCTGGTTAATATCAACCAATGGATTTGTCCGGGAAATGTTTTTTGACGATAAATACGATTACTGCTCTAAGGTGGCGATGTGGGAACCAGGATTTGAAGATTATCGCCTGCTGCCGCTTATATATGAGCTTGACAGCAGGGACGAATGGACGAACCCGCATTGTTGGGCAAAAGCAAACCCGGGACTTGGCAATATAAAATCAATAGCGACGCTGGCGGAGTATGTAGAGAAAGCAAAGAGAGACCCGAAGTTTCTTCCAACAGTTTTAACAAAAGATTTTAATATTCCGGAAAACAGCGCCGAGGCGTGGCTGCCATATGAGGCCTGCGTTAATGAAAAGGTTATACCGATTGACTACCTGAAAAAATCTTATGCAATCGGCGGGTGCGACTTGTCGGCAACTACTGACTTAACATGCGCAACATTACTGATACGGAAACCGAATGACGACAATTTCTATGTATTGCAAAAATACTTCCTGCCAAAAAGCAGGATTGACGATGTTGAGCACAGTAATTCGAGGGAAGCACCATATAGATTATGGGCTGAGCAAGGTTGGCTGCAAATATGCGAGGGTGCGACAGTTGACTATAAGGCCGTTACTCAGTGGTTTGTTGACATGGTGAACCAGTACGATATCCGGCCACTCTGGATCGCGTATGACGCGGCTCTCTCCGGGTACTGGCGGGAAGAAATGGAAAGCTATGGCTTCGACATGGAGAAAATACGCCAAGGCCCTGTGACATGGACATATCCCATGAAGCAACTTGGAGGACTATTCGAGGAACACCGGATAATAAGCAACAATAACCCAATGCTCCGGTGGTGCGTTATCAATACTGCAAAGAAATCTACAAACAAGGACGGCATAGAAAGTATACAACCAGTTAAGACAGGCACGACAAAGCGTATAGATGGCCTTGTGTCACTACTTAATGCTTATGTCGGTTATTGCAATCACGAAGAAGAATACTTGAGATATGTGAGGTGAGCTAAGTTGACAGCTCAGGAATATGTAGCAAGACATCCAAAACTTGATACCGGAAAGAAAGTGATATTTAGGTGTTTAAACTGCGGTAACAAGCAAATCGGATATTCAAAACTGGATGGATTTTCTTGCGAAAAATGTGGTGGTTATATCTCACCAATTAAAGAAATGGAGGGGTGAGTATATGGGCTTATTTAGTAAACTTTTTAATTTTATAAAAGTCCGATACGTTTATAGCGGGACATCGTCCCGTTCTGCTCCGTTCAACAAGGAGGTGTATGAACAAGAAATTGTCCGGGCGGTAATTGACTGTATCGCAACTCATACGGCTAAAGCTGAGGCACTGCATGTTGTTTTGGATAAGGACGGGCGAATAAAAGACATAAAGCGTAACTCCCCTTATGTGAAACTACTGAACCAGAGACCTAACCCGCTAATGACTGGGTTTGATCTAAAGTACAAACTTGTGACCCATGTTGAAACCAATACAACTGCTATGTGTTACGTAAAGTGGAACGGTCTGCTTCCGGAAATGATGATACCGGTACAGTATAACAACTTTGAGATATTGCCCATAGACGGTGGAGGATATGCCGTACAGTTTACAGACTATGATGGCATACAGAGAGCGCTAAACATCGAGGATGTTGTTATCCTCCGAAAGTTTTTCAACACCAGGGACGTTGGGGGGGATGGCAACGATCCGATATACAATACGCTAGACATGCAAAAGGCGTCCGATGAAGGTTTAATACAGGCTCTTTCGGTATCAAACAAAGTCCGAGGGCTTTTGAAGCAGAAAAAGGCAATGTTATCCCCGGAAGACGTTACAAAGGCAACAGACGAATTCACGGCACGATTTGAAAAGGCCGCAAAAGAAGGCGGCATCGTAGGTGTTGATTCAATGGAAGAATATGCACCGCTAACCGTCACGCCCTGGAGTGCAAACGCAGCGCAAATGAAAGAAATCCGTGAGAATATCCTCCGGTATTGGCGTGTATCGAATGCGATCCTAATGTCTGACTACACAGAAGCACAGTGGCAAGCGTTTTATGAATCAGTGGTTGAACCGAGGCTTATTCAGATGGGGCAGGCCTTCACAAATGTTTGTTTTACACAAAGGGAACGCGATTCGGGAAACCGGATCATTTTTAATTCCTCCGTATTGTTGAACACGGCCATGCAGACGAAGGTAAACATTCTAAACGCATCAAAAGAAATTGGACTTTTCACCAAAAATGAACTGCGTGAAATGTTTGGTTACGCTCCGGTTGAGGGCGGCGACGAGGCGCAGGTAAGCCTTAATTATGTAAAAGCGACAGACCAGTCACTTTATCAGACTGGAGAAAAAGGAGATGAAGACGATGGACAAAACGAAGCTGACTGAAAGACGGTTTGAATTTCAAACTCGTGCAATAGGCAATGAAGAAAAACAGGAGTTGTGGGTTGAAGGATATGCGGTAAGATTTAATTCTCCAACGGTCCTTTTTGAGATTGACGGTATTGAATACAAGGAACAAATTGCCCGCGATGCCTTTACTGATTGCAAGATGGATGATGTTATTTTTAATTACAACCATTCGGGGCGTGTGATGGCCAGAACAAGAAACAAGACCTTGCAGCTCACTGTTGATGACGAAGGCCTTTTCATCCGGGCGAGGCTTGACGGAACGGAGGAAGGGCGGTCGCTTTATAGCGACATTAAGAACGGTTATATTGACCGCATGAGCTTCCGATTCCAGATCGGTCAGGAAGCGTATGACTATCAGAATCGAACATGGACGGTACTCAGGGTGAAGCGTTTATATGACGTTTCCGCTGTGGACATACCGGCCTATGACGATACATCCATCGAAGCACGCAAGGATGCAGCCCTGGAGGCGGAGGCTCAGGTGCAGCGTCAGAAGGTGGAGACCGAACTTGCAAGGCGGAGATTGGAAATAAAACTAAAATTAAGTGGAGGTAATCAATAATGGAAAAAAGGTTACAGGAAATATTGGCCAGAAAGGCTGAAATCAGAAAAGAATTGGCAACTGCCGATGAAAAAAGACTCAAAGAACTCAATGATGAAGTGGATGCCTTGAATAGGGAAGAGGTAGAGATTAGGGCAAAGATGGATCTGACCGGAAAGCTTGGTGATCCCGAATCAAAGCCTCAGGGAAGAAACGAAACTGAGGAAAGAGCAAAGAAATTCGCGGAGACCGGCAGAACAAGGATATCTGCATCGGAAACAAGGTCAACCCTTCTGTCCGGTGGTGCAATAGCCACACCTACCGGTGTTGGCGGCATCAATGAACCATTTAATGTCTTGTCGTCCATCATCGACATGATTACAGTAGAGGACATGACAGGCATGGGTGGATACAAAGAAGCATTCGTTTCTGCTTGGCAGACAGCAGGAGCAGGAACCGAAGGAACTGTAGCAAACACCAGTGATCCCACGTTTAAGATTGCAAACATCCTGCCTTTTGACATTGATGTCGTGTCATATGTCAGCAAGCAGATCAAAAAGCAGTCCCCGCTCCAGTATGAGGAGAAGGTCAGAAAGGGCGCTCTTATTGCGTTAAAGAAAAAGACTGTATCATATATCATAGGCGGAAATGGATCAACGGAACCTTTCGGCATTTATAATGCTGAGGATAAAGACGGAGTTGCAATTTGCCAAGCTTACGAAGTAACATCAAACACCATTGACCAGACCACGCTTCGCAAAATCGTATTTGCTTACGGCGGCGATGAAAATGTCGGCGCTGGTGCGAGACTGTTCCTGAACAAGAAAGACCTAATCAAATTCGGTGACGTCAGAGGAACGAACGAGAAGAAAGCTGTCTACGAGATAATTCCTGACGGCGCGAACCCGAATACCGGAATCATCAAAGATGGCGGGCTGTCTGTTCCTTATGTGATTTGTTCAGATGTAACCGCACTGTCGGAGTCTACCTATGTGGACAAAGACATTCCGACCATGATTTACGGCAATCCTGCCAACTATAAGTTGGGTCTGTTCGGAGATTTTGAGGTATCTGTATCGGATGACTACAAATTCGGTGAGGGTCTGCTTACCGTAAGAGGCGAAGTCCTCGTCGGTGGAAACGTAGTCGCGGATAAAGGGTTTGTTATTGTTACACTGACCAACGCGTAAGAAAGGAGGCAGTTATGAGCAGATTAGATAGTTACTTGCGCACTGACGCAAGGGATGTCAAAGTCGAGGCAATGAGCGTTGCCCGCTATAAAATAGCGAATGCCGCCGCCGCTGACGCTGATGGAGTGATGACCGCAACAAAAAGAACGAGCACGACTGCATGGGTAGCATCTTACGCCACACTGACCAATTCCACATCGGACACACTGACCATTTCTGCACCGGCAATGATGGGGGCTAAACCGAATGGAAAAGTCAAGTTTAAGCTTGCAACATCTTTAGATGACACGATGTCGGTTACAGTCGGAACAGGAGAAGATGCAGACACCGTTACAATCACGCTTGCCAAAACAACGGCGAGCAACAACACGGCGGCAAAAATACAGGCTGCAATAAGGGCTTTAGGAACCGTGAATGGAATTGATGTTTCAGGGTTTAATTGCGCCGGTTCACAAGACTGGGATACACAGGCAGTCGCAAAAGCCGATGATAACGCTGTTGCACTTGCGGATGGAGTAACAGGCGATTATGACGAAATCACGGAAGGATTGTCCAACCCGCCCGAGCCGAGAACAATTACCGCAACAGCCGGAGGAACCGCAGGAGATGTTGCAAATGTAGCGGTTTATATTTACGGCACGGATTTTGACGACCAGCCGATTGAGGAAGAATTACCGTATTTCACCGCAAATTCAGCTACTTCAAACGTTGTCACAGGAACCAAAGCATTTAAGACTATAACGAAGGTTCTCCTACCTGCGCACGATGGAGCCGATGCAACAACTTCTATCGGGTTCAGCGATGTGTTCGGACTGCCATTTAAACTTGACAACAAAATGATTCGTGTCGCATTTGATGGCGCTTGGGAGGCAACCGCACCGACAATCAGTATCAGTGACACATTAAGTCTAAACACAATCGATATCGTGGGTACTCCCGACGGAGAAAAAGACGTTGAAATCATCATGCTGGTGTAAGGAGGGATAAACATGGCGGTATCCTGTAATTATCTTGCGAAAATCAGGCGGGCGGTGAGACGAAATACATCAACAGATGTTGACACCGAGCTAACCGACATTATAGAGGAGTGCCGCCTTGATCTTCAGCAGCTTGGAGTGTTGAAAGCCAAGACAGAAGACGAATCGGACAGTCTCATTCTTGGGGCTGTCCGCTCCTTTGCAAGGTGGAAATTCGGGCTGTCAAACGAGGACGCGGACAAGAACCGTGAAGACTATATGCTCCAACGTGATGAACTGCGGCGGCGTTCGGACTACACGGAGGAGGAATGACGATGTATTTCTCCGACAAAATCGAACTAATAGCAATAACTGTGACAGAAAACAGCATGGGCGACATGATTGAGACGGAGACGGAAACAGAAGTGTTTGCGAACAAGAGATCCATCCGACAGTCTGAATTCTATCAGGCGGCTGCAACCGGCCTCCGTCCGGAAATCATGTTTGAGGTATGGAGCGAGGAATACTCGAACCAACCAAAGCTAAAATATAACAACAAGCTATACACCATCATCCGCACATACGACAAAGGCGAAAGGACAGAGCTTGTTTGTCAAGGGTTGGTGAATAACTGATGCCGATGCCGAAAAGTGTTACAAAGGTTAAAAAAGACGGGGTTGAGTTTATCTCCAATGTTGACCGTGCACAGTACACAATCCAGGAACTTTCCCGCGCTGCACTCCGTGATGTTGCAAAGCTTACAAGAAAGCGCATGATACAGAAGCTAAAGAAGCTACCCGGCATGAAGCGGTCGAAGCGTATTTACAACAGCACTCAGTATTGGGTGCGCAAGCGAGAGACTGACTTACAGATTGGCTTTAAGCACGATACCTGGTATGGAGTACAGCAGGAACTTGGCGACAGAAATCAACCGGCAAGACACATCCTGCGCGGAACCGTGATGGAAAACATTGACGAGATACGAAAAATAGAAGGACAATATCTGTCCGCAATCGAGGATGAGAACAAAGCCTTGGCGCTGATTGATGAAAAGGAATATGTACCGGAGGGGGATGAGGAATGATTGAGCTTAGAAAAATCATACAAGGACAGCTAAAAGCAATCCATCCGAGGGTGTATTTTCAGATGGCACCGAAGACAGCAACCTTCCCGTACCTCGTCTATGATATTCCGACCATTAATGACGATGGCGAAGGCTATCAATTAGCGACCATAGACATTGACGGATGGGATAATGAGAACGATACAACGGTACTTGAAACCTTGATGAATAGTGTAAATAATGCACTAAATAAAAAATCATTTATCCATAACAACACTACTTTAACGCCTTTCCTTGAAAGTAAACTATCGCTTAGAGATGATGAAGCTAAACTAAAGCGAAGAAAAAACATATATCAAGGGCGAATTTTTAAAGCAGATAAAAGCACATGGGATATTTACACAGAAAAGACTTGGAACAATATAACAGAAAAGACTTGGAACAATATATAAGAAGGAGTGATAAGCCTTGAGATTAACACAGGTTCAAATAGAAAATATCCAAATTGATTATGGCTTGGTGTACATCAACTATGGCGAAACGGAAGAGCGTCAGCTTGCTCCCACACGCGGCGGTGGTACTTTCACAGTCACAAAGAATATTCGTGAAATCGAATATGATGGCCGGAAGGGCAAGACAAAGGGTATGCAGGTTGTTGACGAAATCAATGCTATGCTATCCGTTCCGCTGCTTGATACAAGCATGGAGAATTTGGCCCTAGCTATGCCTTGGGCGACATATTCGGACGGCAAGCTGTCAGCCGAAAGCGGCAATCTTGGGGTGATACAGGACAGCGCGTATTTGTCAAATGTAACTCTTTTTGCCAAAGTAATCGGCGGCGGGTACAAGAAAATCACGCTGTATAACGCCATGACGGAAAACGATTTTTCACTTGCCGCAGCACCGAAAGCCGAGGGCGTTGTGACATTGGAAGTACACGCTCACTGGGATGCAGAGGACGATACTGCTGACCTGTATGATATCGAGGATGTTGAGAGCATTGGCGGCGACACCTCAGGTCCGACAGTAACCACTGATCCAGAAGATGCTGAAACGGGCGTATCGGTATCAACCAATTTGACAGCAACGTTTGACGAGGATATCAGGCAGGGCGATATCAAAACAGATAACTTCACGCTAATAAAGGCTTCGGATGGTACGGAGGTATCGGGTACACTAACATACTCAGCGGCGACAAAGACAGCGACATTTGACCCGACATCCAATCTGGATGCAAACACTGATTACATCTGGATAATTGCCAATGTGCGGGATTTGGCGGGCAATAAGATGGCCAAAAAAGTGGTAAACTTCAAGACCGCATAAGGAGGGGCGGGGAAACCTGCCCTTAAATTTTTGGGAGGGATAATATGTTGACTTTGAAACAAGGACTGAAACTATCGGCCATAATCGACAAGCTCGACTTGAAAATAACAGACCCGAAAGCCGATGCCAACAAGGTAGGCGCGGATTTGATGATGCAGATAATATCAAAAGCACACAAAGCGGAAAAGGAGATATATGCCTTTGTGGCTGAGACAAGGGGGATAACGCCACAGGAGGCCGAAAAGGTTGACCTTATCGGGTTTATCAAAGAGATAGCCGCCGATGCAGGCGTAATAAATTTTTTCAAATCTGCGGTCAAATAAAAGGGCCGCGGATAGCTGAGTTATTATCAAAAACATACAATCCACAACTGATTATGGATTTGCCCCTATCTGCAGCTATGGATTATTTGATTTACGCTATTGAACAGGAAAAAGACAACGCCGCATGGGATTTGTGGAAAGCAATATATCCATTCATGGCAATTGAATGGCTGGAACCCATCAAATTTGAAAAATTCAAGGAAGAACTTTTTCAGAAGCAATACAGGTACACTCAAAAATCACTCGAGGAAATAGAAAAAGAAATGCTGGCGGTCGTGGCGAAGCATAAAGGCAGGTGAGACTATGGAAATTTTTAAGCTGTTTGGGAGCATCTTTATCGACAACGAAGAAGCCAATAAAAGCATATCGAAAACCGAAGAAAAAGCAGAAGGCCTCGGCTCAAAACTCGGTAACGGCATCAAAACCGCTGCAAAATGGGGTACTGCTATTGTGGGTGGCGCGACTGTTGCAGCCGGGGCACTAATGGGCGTGGCGACAAAAACAGCCGCAACCACGGACAGAATAGACAAACTGTCTCAAAAAATAGGCGTCAGCAGGCAGGGATTCCAGGAGTGGGAATTCATTCTGAGTCAGAGCGGTACGGACATAGAAAAGCTGCAAATGGGTATGAAAACCCTTGTATCGCAGGTAGACCAAGCTGACAAGGGCGTCGGCAAAGGCGCGGACAATTTTGCCCGACTAGGAATAAGTGTCCGGGACACTACCGGCAACCTCAAAGACCAGGAAACCTTGTTCAACGAGGTAATGGTTGCCTTGCAGAACATGGAGGACGGGACGGAAAAGGCAAGGCTGGCAAATGAGCTGCTTGGCCGCAGTGGGTCTGAACTCATGCCGCTTTTGAATGGGGCTGCCGGCAGTATTGATGCGATGAAACAGCAGGCTCGGGATTTAGGCCTTGTGATTGGCGATGATGCGGTGGATGCAGGTGTTCTATTCACAGATACGATGGACCAACTTAAGCGGAGCTTCGGTGCTATGGCCACCGGGATTGGTGCATCTGTCTTCCCTATGGTACAACAGTTCGCGGAGTTTATTATCGCCAATATGCCAATGATACAGGAAGTGCTTGGCGGCGTGATGAATTCGCTAGGTGATGCTGTCGCAGCAGTTTTACCCTTTTTGATGGATTTAATCCAAAACGCCCTACCTCCGATGATAGACCTATTTTCGCAGATAGCCTCTGATATCCTTCCGCCTGCGATTGCGCTATTTACAAATATATTACAGGCTGTCCTACCACCGCTAATTGAGCTTTTTTCGGGCATTATTGCGACCATTTTACCACCATTTATGGACCTGTTGACAATCATCATCAACGACATCCTGCCACCATTTATACAGCTTTTTACGGATGTAATTAATGTTATATTGCCGCCATTGATGGAGTTGTTTTCGCAGATAATTGACACACTCTTACCGCCATTGATAGAGCTTTTCAGCCAGATAATTGATGCTATCATGCCGGTTATCATTGAGTTATTTACGACCTTTACGGAGATAGTTCTGCCCCCGCTTATGCAGCTCATAGATGAGATAGTAGCCGTCATATTGCCTCCGCTGCTCGCCTTATTTAACGAGCTAGCGGAAATAGTCTTGCCACTTGTCATGACAGTATTTGAGGCTATGTTACCTGTCATAGAACCTATCATGAACACGATATCGGCGGTAATAAAGACAGTGCTGGCACTCATCAAGGGAGACTGGGAAGAAGTCTGGAATGGCATCAAGAGCTTTTTTAACAACATATGGGATACAATTTGCAATGCTGCCGAAGGCTTCGGAAAGATATTTGGCAATATTTTCGAGGGAATTAAAAAAGTTGTGCTCGGCGTGTGGGACGGTATTGTAGACGGCTTCAAAAAAGCAATCAACTGGATCATCGGCGGTATAAACACGTTTATTCGCGGCCTTAACAAAATAAAGATTCCTGACTGGGTGCCTGCTGTCGGTGGCAAAGGCATAAATATCAGCGAGATACCTACGCTGGCGGAGGGCGGAGAAATACTCAGGAGTGGCCGGGTTATTGTTGGTGAGGCCGGTCCGGAGATGCTGGAACTGCCACAGGGCGCAAAAGTGAAGCCGCTTGACAGAGCGGGCGAAGGCATAGACTATGAACGCCTTGAAGCTATTGCATATACGTCATTTTTTGAAGCCTTTGTCGATGCCATGAAGTCTCTTGGCAAGGGTGAAATCAGGATAGAAATGGAAGGCAGAACGCTTGCAAGAGAACTTATCCCGCGCATAATTGCCGAGAATCAGCGTATGGGGGTGGCGACAACATGAGTAGGATATGGTTAGGGCTACCCGGGAACGAGCAATTATTGCCGGCGATGGGTAGGAAGTTATCAGTCGAAGATTTTGAAATCACAAACGAAAATCGAACGGCAAGCGGGAAACTTGTTAGGGACGTAACAGCAGTCAAAAAAAGATTCAAGATTGACTATAGCTTTGTAACAAATGACATTTTGACGCAGTTGCGGCAATTGTATGAACTGGGCATAAACAACAATTTGAACTTGAAAATTGAGCAGGAAGACAGCAACATAGACGAATACGAAGTTGTATTTAGGCCTTTTTCCCGCTCACGCTATTTAATTGGCAATAAATGGTTTTGGGAAGGTATTAGCATTGAACTTGAGGAGGTGTAACTATGGCAAGAACAAGCTTAGCAAGGCAGCAACTGGCCGATACCGGCCTTGTGGCCGCATATTCGCCGACAGCTGCGGAGGGCCACGCTGTGGAGAATAACGGCAAAATAATACTCCACGTCTGCAACGACAGCGAAGAGGACATAACCGTAACGATTCTGTCCGGTTACGTACGGGCCGGATTGAAATTGGCAGATAGAGATGTGCCTATTGAAGCCGGAAAGCAAAAATTCATCGGGCCGTTTGTTACAGACATTTACAACCAAACGGATGGTGGGGCAGGGCAAATATATGTAGACTACAGTGCTGTAGAGGGTGTGACCGTGGCAGCATTGTTATTTCCGTAATAAATGAGGTGGTATAGGTGTATCCAGTTACGCCGGAATTCATTGAGAAAATGAAAGCAGACAGGCGGCATGTAGTAGCACGGTGCGAGATTGATTACACTGACCCCTTCATGGATCAAAGCATCGAAATTGAAGCCAACGAAAATGCTAACGTCTCTTATCCGCGTCAAACTGCAGACAATGTGTTGGAAGCAACGCATAAATGGGCTTCACTGGACGGAACCTGGGATCTGACTACAGGAGAATATCATCTTGCTCCTTCGCCCGACAAGCTAACCCAAGCTCAGTTCGGTTGGTGGGGCGCACAACTAGCCGGCCCGGGTGGTGCTTTTTCACTGCCATATCCAACATTGACTGTGAGACATTTGCCAAGACCAGCACGACAATTTCGGGTAGTTGGGGATAGTTCCAGAGAAGAATATCCAGTTGACTTTCAGATAAAACTCTACTCTCAAGATAATACTTTGCTTTACACTGAAACGGTAATTGGAAACACAGAGATATATTGGAACAAGTCTCTTGACTCACAGATATTGGACGTGGCAAAGCAAGAGCTAATCATCATGAAATGGAGCCATGCTGGAAGGCAAGCAAAGATAATTGAGTTTTTCACCTCGATTCGGG
>JGI24503J29689_10022373_pt1 | contig 12909 bp, 9 predicted proteins | sample BioPla3RNA2_FD_29689 | JGI IMG/M metagenome (IMG submission 29689)
CCGATAGTTATAATTCTTAATTCTTTGATGTATATTTTTAAAAAGAGGTGAAAAATATAGCATAACCAGGTTTCCATGAGTTAAATTACAAGTTTTATGAGTATTCAATCTGAAATTAAAATTAACCAGTTTCAACTGGCATTGTTGCTTGATGAATCTGATAAAGATTTTTTCAAATGCTCAATAGCGCACAATGTGTATTGTTTAAACTGCAGAGATGTTGCAAAAAATGGGATTGATATCACAGAACTTTATCTTACAGAGTTTAATGATATTAGGGTACATGGCAGATGTAAAATCTGTAATTGTGAAGTTCGCCGACTTTTTGAGTTCGGCGAGGAAGATAAATTTAATAATAAAGATAAAAAATTAAGAAAATCTATTCAAGCATCCTGAAAAACTGATTTACATATATTATATTTGCACCCAAAAAAATTTATTTTAACAATTAATGGAAAACAAACAACTCACTCCGTTTTATAAAACCATTGTTGGAGTGCAATTTCTTTTTGTTGCTTTCGGTGCAACAGTATTAGTTCCTCTCTTAGTCGGGCTCGATCCCTCAACAGCATTATTTACTGCAGGTGTTGGTACTCTGGTATTTCATTTAGTTACAAAGGGTATTGTTCCAATTTTCCTTGGAAGTAGTTTCGCATTTATTGCTCCAATAGTAAAAGCTACAGAGCTGTATGGTTTAGCTGGGACACTTTCTGGTATGGTGGCAGTTGGTTTTGTGTATATAGTTATGAGTGCACTTGTAAAATGGCAGGGGGTGAAGCTTATTAAAAGATTGTTTCCACCGGTGGTGATAGGTCCGGTAATTATGCTGATCGGTCTCTCTTTAGCCGGTACAGGTGTGGATATGGCAAAAGAGGACTGGTTGCTGGCAATCATTGCACTTACTACTGCAATTGTTGTGAGCTTGTTTGCTAAAGGGCTGCTAAAGCTTATCCCGATATTTGCAGGTATCATTGTTGGTTACATTGCAGCTGTGATCTTAGGAAGGGTAGATATGTCTCCTATTACTGAAGCTGCCTGGTTTGGTTTGCCTCATTTTGAGAAACCTGAATTTTCATGGGGCGCTATATTGTTCATGATACCTGTGGCAATTGCACCGGTAATTGAGCATGTTGGCGACGTATATGCAGTTAGCCAGGTGGCAGGAAAGGATTTTGTGAAGAAACCAGGTTTGCACCGCACAATGCTGGGAGATGGAATTGCTTGTATGATTGCTGGTTCAATTGGTGGACCTCCAGTTACAACATACTCCGAAGTTACAGGTGCTATGGTACTTACAAAAGTTACCGATCCTGTAGTTATTCGTATTGCAGCTATAACAGGAATTGTTTTCTCTATGATCGGAAAAATCAGTGCGATCCTTAAAACTATACCCGGATCTGTGCTGGGTGGTATTATGCTTTTATTATTTGGGACTATCGCAGCAACGGGTATCAATAATATGGTTTCTAACAAAACTGATATGGGGAATACCCGTAACCTGATAATTGTATCACTTATACTTACTACAGGAATTGGAGGTGCTGTTCTGCAGATTGGTGAAATTAGCATGACAGGCATTGGTTTGTCGGCACTCATAGGAGTATTGCTGAATCTGATCATCCCTCAAGATAAGGTGGAAGAAAGAAGCAAAGAGTAGAAATTGATAATTTTGCTGAGTTTTTTTAACTTAAATTATTGTTAGGTAAAAAATATATCATTCTTTTGGGAAATATTCCAAAGGAATGTTTATATTTGTGTGTCACTGCCCACTCTTGTTCAAGTTTTTTAATAATGTGTAAGTTGAAAAACTATGAATTCGGTTAGGGAGAATACATTGCGACTGGTAATAAAACCTGAGTCTTTTAATGAAATAATTTCAGGCTCTATAACGTTTGATGTGGGTAATTGGAAATCTTATTAACTTTGCCGGATGAATAGTACAGATATATTTAGGATAGCTTTAGGGTTAAGTTCACCATGGTATGTTGAACGTGTCGAGTTCTTGGATTCTACATCAGAGAAAGGCAAAGAATTGCATTTGCATTTAAATTTTGAGAGAGGTTATAAGTTTTCAGATTCATCAGGCTTGTCTACTACAGCCTATGATACAGTAGATAGGGTATGGCAGCATCTAAACTTTTTTCAACACCGTTGTTACCTTCACGCCCGTGTTCCCAGGATAAAATCAGGAGATGGAACCATCCATCAGGTACAGGTACCCTGGGCTCGTGCAAACAGTGGATTTACACTTCTTTTTGAAGCTTATGCCATGCTTTTGATAGAAAGTGAGATGCCTGTATCCAAGGTTTCCGAATGCGTCAAAGCTACCGCTCCCCGCATTTGGAGAGTTTTCAATTATTGGATTAAACGTGCGCTATCTAAAGATAAATTAGACACAGTCACCCAAATAGGTATGGATGAAACCTCTCGGAAAAAAGGACATAATTATGTTACCATCTTCGCAGATTTAGACCAGCGCAGGGTCATTCATGTCTGTGAAGGTAAAGATGCAAGTACTGTCGAAGATTTCACTAAAGCACTAGAGTCCAAAGGTGGAAGTAAAGAAAAAATTGAAATCGTCAGCATGGATATGTCTCCGGCTTTCATCTCCGGAGTGAAGGAGAATCTTCCTGATGCCCAATTAGTTTTTGATAAGTTCCACTTAGTGCAATCATTAAACAAAACATTGGACGAAGTACGTATAGCGGAACGTAAAGGGAATGATCTTCTCAAAGGACATAAATATACAGTACTAAAGAAATACGATAACCTGTCTTCACAAAACAAAAGTGAACTTGATTATGTGCTTATGATGTATCCCAAGTTGGGAGAAGCTTATAGACTAAGGGAACTATTTATGGATGTCTTTACAATTGCCGACCCACAAGAAGCTAAAGGATATTTATGGTTTTGGTGTGATATGGCAATGGATCAAAAAATAGAACCATACAAAAAGTTTGTTTCCATGATTAAATCGCATTGGAGTGGGATCACTGCTTATTTTGATAAAAGGGTTACTAATGGCGTATTGGAAGGAATTAATAGCAAAATACAATTGGCCAAAAGAAGAGCTAGAGGATATAGGGATGTGCACAACTATATTAACATGATATACTTTCTTTCTGCCAAACTCAAATTTGATTACCCACTCTATTCGTTATAGAGCCAATTTTATTTATTACTTAGGTGACGGACATGACAAAAAGTTCGGTTTTGTTGAAACCACAGCATTTTTATTTACTTGCTTTTTTTCTGTTGTTTTCACTGTTCCGGGTCGCAGCCCAGAATGTGGAGCTGATAGGAAATGTGAAGGATGTGCACGGTGAAACACTCATTGGAGTGAATGTCGTGCAGAAAGGTACCAGCAACGGTACAGTTACGGACTTGGATGGCAATTTCATCATCCGGGTTCCGGCAGATGCTACCCTTGTCTTCTCATATATCGGGTATGAAAAACAGGAGAAAATCTGGGATGGCAAGAGCAGGATGAACATCACGCTGAAAGAGGATGTGACCATGTTGGATGATGTGGTAGTGATCGGTGCATATGGAACCGTCCAGAAGCGGACCGATATGGTTGGTTCTGCTTTTCAGGTCAACTCCGATAGAATAGAAACGCTTCAGGTAGGCCGTGTGGATAATCTGTTGGAAGGGATAGTACCGGGGTTGCAGGTGATGCCCAATTCTGATGATGCATCCAGTACCAAACAACGTATGAATCTCCGGGTGCGGGGGAAAGGATCGATGAGCGCGTCGAATGAACCATTGTGGATTGTGGACGGTACACGTATTTTTAGTGGTGACAGAACCAATATGGTTCCGGGTATGAGTACTTCGATCAGTCCCTTATCCTATTTAAGTGCCGATGACATCGAGAGCATCACCATTCTGAAAGATGCTACCGAAACATCCATTTATGGTGCAGACGGTGCGAACGGTGTGATACTGGTTACCACGAAAGGGGGGGCTGTCGGTAAAACGAAAGTGGGGCTTTCCCTCCAAACCGGGATAGCCCAAATCAATCAGAGCGCCAAATTCAAGGTATTAAACGGGTCTGATTACCTGATGCTGGCCAAAGAATCCTATCTCAATTCGGGACGAAGCATGGAAACTTTTCCTTTTCAGGATAATGACCTGAACAGTTACAGTAGTACCGACACCGATTGGTCTGGGATATTTTACGATACCGGTTATCAGACAAATGCTTTTCTGTCGCTCTCCGGTGGAAAGGAGGGAGTGAGCTACTATTTGTCAGGAGGATATTTCAACAGCCAGTCGACCGTGATTGGTAACACACAGGAACGATATTCCATCAGGGGGAATCTGGAGATCGAGATGTCGCAGAAGATGGATTTCTCTTTGATATATGCAGCATCATACAACACCAACGACATCTTTATTCCAGGAAATGATTATTATAAGTTTCTGCCGATCTATACTCCCTACAATCCGGATGGAACCTTCAGGCTCTTTAACAAAAGCCTCGCAGGTCTGGATCCAAATGGTAATCCTGTCTGGCAGACATCCCGATTCCTGAATTCCGTTGCCGAGAGGGAGGAAAATGACAACAGGCAAAAAGCTGCCGTTTCAAATGTGAATGCATTGTTGGAATACGACATCGTGGAAGGCTTGACATCCACCACTCAGTTTGGGATTGATTACCAGGGTTTGAATGAAGACCGCTATTCTGCACGGACAAACTGGTCGGGAATGTCCACAACTGAGGGAGGTATTGGCTATGCCAATCGGAATAATTCCACTTTCATGACCTGGACAGCAATAGAAAGGCTGAATTACAACAGGACGTTTGGCCGCCATCGTGTGGGTGGATTGCTGGGTTTTGAAGCCAGTTCAAAAGATATTCGCACAATGGGTGCCAGTGGATCCGGTTTCATAAACGACAAGATCAAGGAGGTTTCATATGCCGTAGACAGAAATGGCAGCAGCAGCAGAAGCACTTCACGTTCTCTCTCATACTTTTTACAGGGTACCTATTCTTATGACCAACGATATTACTTCACGGTCAATGCTCGAAGAGACGGTAATTCCGGATTCGGGTCCGATTCACAATGGGGAAATTTTGCTTCAGCCGGAGCGTCGTGGAATATCCACAATGAGGATTTTTTTCAGTCCGACCTGGTCAATGTTTTGAAAGTCAAAGTTTCATATGGATCAAACGGGAATTCAAGAATTGGCTCACAGGAAGCATTGGGTTTGTACTCCTATGGCGAGAGCCATAATTACATGGGTGAACTGGGTGGCTCCATGTCAGGTAGCCCCAACAAGAAGTTGAGCTGGGAAACTGCCTATATCACCAACTTCGGGGTGCGTATCAAGATGTTCGATAGGGCCGATCTTGAGCTGGAGGCCTATAACAAAAGAACGGTGAACCTGCTCAGCAACCTCGATGTCTCCAGGACCACCGGTGATACGAGGAGCTACCGGAATTCCGGTGAGATCATCAACCAGGGTATCGAAGCGACACTCAATGTGGAACTGTTGAATAACCGGGATGCCAATTGGTGGGCAGAATTGAATGCTTCTCATAACCGAAACAAACTGATCGAGCTCTACAACGGTATCGAAAAAGTGATGGGCAACTATATCTGGAGAGAGGGATATGATTTGAATACCTACTATATCATCCGGTGGGCCGGTGTCGATCCGAGAGACGGAGCTCCTCTCTGGTATGACAGTGAAGGAAATCTTACAAGAACCTACAATGACCAGAACCGGGTACCCTGGAAGTCCTCCTCTCCATTGCTTACCGGAGGGATCTCCTCCAAATTCACCTACAAGAATTATTCAGTGAGGGCCCTTCTTACCTATGTTCTGGGTGGATACGCATTCAGTACATTCGGCCGGAATGTGATGTCTGACGGATTGAATATCATGTCTGAAAACCAATCGGTGAATCAGCTCGATCGCTGGCAAAAGCCGGGTGATGTGGCGCTGTCGCCCAAGCCCATATGGGGCACATCGACCCGATCGGTAATGAGCTCCACCAGGCACATCTACAAAACCACCCATATGAAATTCAAGAATGTCGCATTGAGTTACGCGCTGCCTGAAAAGGTTGTTAAACCCTTGGGTATTGCCTCATGCAATCTTCATCTGATCGCTGATAACCTGTTTGTCTGGACACCTTATGACAAAAAAGACCGCAACAGCTACAAACAGTCAATGAGCGGTTACCCGATAGAGACCAGTTTCTCGTTGGGTGTTGATTTGAGCTTTTAATTGCATGTCAATAATCGATAAGTATGAAATTAGTTAAATTGATAGTGATTTTTGCTGCTCTCTCTGCTTCCCTCCCCTCTTGTGATTTCCTGGAGGTTGAAACGGTGGGCAGAACCACCATGCCCAATTTCTTCTCGGATGTTCCGGGATTAAAGGCAGGTTTGGCGGGCAGTTACAGCAAGATGTACGGATATTATTCATCAGAGTTTTATAAATATCCTGAAGTGGCCGGGAGTATGATCGATTTGAATATCATTGGCAGTGAAGTGGAGATGGTAGATCAATACAATTTCACCTCCGACCCGGAGCAGGAGGTGGGAGCTGTCGGATATATCTGGCGAAAGATACTGGAAGCACTGGCCAACGTGAACAATGTGCTGGAGTATGCACCCCCGTTGATCGGTCAATACCCCAATCAAAGATCGGAGATAGAGATGATACAAGCGCAGGCTCTCTTTCTGAGGGCATTGTGTCATTTTGACCTGTTCCGGGTATATGCCCAGCCATACAATTACACAGCCGACGCCTCACACCTGGGAATACCTGTCCTGTTGATGACGCCGGGTCCGGATGATTTGCCCTCACGGGCGGCAGCCCGTCAGGTTTTCGATCAGATAATCAAGGATCTGCAGGATGCCGAGCAGTTGTTTGGCGAGAGATTCATGACAGATGCCTATCACGCCTCGAAGGAATCGGTCTGGGCATTGCTCAGCAGGGTCTACCTCTACAAGGAGGATTGGGAAAACGCCATTCTCTATTCTACCAGGGTGATCGATCGGATGCCGCTCGCCCATGGCGATGAGTACCTGGAGATGTATCACAACCTGGTCCCCGGGAAAGAGGCGATTCTCCGTTTCAACGGTTTGCTAAAGAGCAAGTCTCTCAACAGCTTCTATTCATCCAATGAACCCGTCGCGATGGCAGCCGACAGCCTGTTGGGCCTTTTCACCGATCCGGAAGACATCCGTTTGCAGCTCTTTGCTCCAGATAAGAACAACGAGCTTCGGATCTCCACCAAATACAGGATCATGGTGGAATATACTCCCGATCAGGAGCGTTACGATCCCTTCGTGTTCAGGGTTTCGGAGATTTACCTGAACAGGGCAGAAGCTTACCTGAGGGCGGGTGAACCAGTAAAAGCCGCTGCTGATTTGGGAGCAATCATAGCCAGGGCACTGAACAAGAACGTCGATGAGGTGTCGATCAATCACCAGGATGATGACCAGTTGATGCGGTCGATAAAAGAAGAGCGGGCCAAGGAGCTGAGTTTCGAGGGACACAATTTCTTCGACATCGTCCGTTACAAAGATCCTCTCGTGCGGGGGAGCAGCACGCTGTCAAATGTCAAACGTCTCGAATACCCCAACGATCTGTTCGTGTTGCCCATCCCTCAGTCCGAGTTGAATGCCAACACCAACATGCAGGGGAACCCAACAGTTAACAATTAATTGAGCTAGTCATGCGGTACATTAAAGGATATTACAGTCTATTTCTTGTTTCAATCCTCTTTTTCACATCCTGTGGATTGGATGAGAATCCGGTCTACGACCTGAAGTTCTTTCACATCATGGTGAATGAATCATCCTCGGTGACAGTATCGGCCAAAGCCAATACGATTGGCACGTACAACATCTATTTCAGTACGCCGGCTACAGGCGAAACGGTGACGCTCACCTACGAGGTGGTTGTCGGGGACGGATTGAAAGAGGGTGTCGACTTCCGGCTGTTACAGGATGAGAACAGCATCACCTTTCTTCCCGGCATCTATGACATGCCAGTGCGCATCCAGTGGATCGCCCACCCATTGGATCCGACGAAGGACAATAGCTTGAAAATAAGGTTGATCGGAAACGACAAGGGCTACTCGATCGGATTTCCCGGTCCCGCCAGACATCAGTCAGAATTAACCATAACAAAAGTGTAATGCATTCAATTAAATATACCGTTCTTACCTTTATTCTCCTCATTTTCTCATTTTCTGCCTTTGCCGGGGATATCCAGACACATCCCAAATTGATCAAAGGGAACTTGCAGAACGGGCTGACCTATTATATTTATCCCAACGATTATCCACGGGGAGAAGCCGTGTACCGCCTCTTCATCAAGTCCGGCTCGGTGAATGAAGAGGAGGGTCAGAGAGGTCTGGCCCATTTCCTGGAACACATGGCTTTCAATGGCACGAGAACGTTTCCCGGCAACGAGCTGGTCTCATTCCTCGAATCGAAGGGGGCCAAATTCGGGAGGGACCTGAATGCGCACACATCCTACAACGAGACGGTATACAAGTTGAAATTGCCCTCTACTTCCGATGGCATGGTTGACACTACCATCACCATATTGGCTGATTGGCTCGATGGCCTTTTGCTGGAGGAGGATGAAATTGATGCCGAAAGAGGGGTGATCCTGTCGGAGTGGTTGTCGAAACGGAAACCGGAATCAGAAGTAAACGACATGCTGCTGAGTGAACTGATGAACAACTCTATTTACGACCGGAGAAAAGTGATCGGTGACACCGCGGTTATTCAGCATTTCCAGTATGAAACCCTTCGCAATTACTACGAATCCTGGTATCAACCCAATCTCGCTGCAATTGCCGTGGTGGGGGATGTGGATCCTGCAAAGGTGGAAGCGATGATCATTCAGAAGTTTTCAACAATGAAGAATGTGAATGCAAATCCTGCAGAAACGCATCCCATTCCCGATTACGATGCTGTAGATGTGAAGGTTTTGATTAACAAGGATCTAAAAAAAGCAGATCTCACGTTGATCCAGTTGATTCCGCATTCAGATCCCGTGAGAAATGAAAGCGATTATTATCCTTACCTGGAGCGTGCATTGATTAACAGGTTGTTCAGGAATCGGTTGAATGCCCTCTCATTCACCAATGATGCCTACGCGAAGGGCAGCATCGGTATCTCGGACTTTCTGAACACGAAAGGGATTCTGATGGCATCTGTAGAGCTGATGCCCAACAAGATAGAAGAGGGTGTGTCCGCATTTTTTTCCCATATGAACCAGATATACCAGTATGGATTCCTGCCGGAAGAGATCGAGAGAGTGAAAAAAGAATTTATCCGCTCCAAGGAAAGGAATGCCATCACGACACAGCCTGTCAGTTCATCGCAACTGATGGAGGAGATTTATGCCGATTTCTTCAAGGAGTATGCGGTCATCACTCCTCAAGAGGAATACCGGCTGGCCAAGAAGTACATCGGACAGATCGATTCTCTCTCTCTCGTCAACAGACTGCACAACCTGGTAGATATGAACAGGGTGCATTATATCTTCTCTTCATTTGAAGAAAACAACCTGTCCGATTCTCTCCGTTTGTTGGCAGCAATCGATTCGTTGCAAAGGAGAACCATTGATCCCTATCGGCTCGAGATCGATGTGCCCGGGCAATTGCTTGCCCATGATCCTCAACCGGGAAGCATTGTGAGTGAAAGGGAGATTCCCGCAATCGGGGGGATTGAATTGCAATTATCCAACGGGGTGAAGGTGATCTACAAGGAGTCTGTCTCCAGTAAAAACAGGATTAGCATGTCGGCGTACAAGCCGGGAGGACTCTATGCATTGGACTCAGTGCAGTATGTCAACGGCATTTTCGCGCCCAGCGTGATCTCCCTCAGTGGTGCGGGTGACTTTTCAAGAGATGAGATCTCCTACTATCTCGCGGGCAATTCCGCCTCCGCAAGGCTGCTGATCGAAAACAGCCGCGCGGGCATGGTTGCCGGGGCTTCGGCTGAAGACATTGAGACCATGTTTCAACTGATGTACTTGAGATGGACGGAGCCGAGGGCCGATTCTGCCGTTTTTGAGATGACCCGGAAACGCTCCATCGAGAACTATCGCAACCGGAATGTCACCGACCAGTCGTTGTACTACAGGGATCTGAATTACCTGATGAGAGGAAAGGATTACGTGACAAGCGAACTGACCGATTCGGTGGTCGAAGAGCAGGTCTCCCTCGATCAAATGGTGCCGCTCTTTCATCAATTTTTTGGGAATGCCAACGGCTTCACCTTTGTGATCCTCTCTGATCTCGAACTGGAGCAGCTGACACCCTATATTACACGGTATATCGCGTCCTTGCCTGCCTTGCCAAATGCATGCGACACCCCCTATCGTTACGACGGCGGGAAGATTGAAACCCAGGCGAGGAAATTTGTACGGGCTGCCGGTGATGCTGATCGGGGCGTGGTCTCACTGATTTTTCAACATACCGATCTTGCAGCCAGGAAGAACAGGTTCGACCTGATGAGTGACCTGGCGAGCGGTGTGCTTCGCATGAAACTGCTCTCGGAGCTGAGAGAGAAGATGGGGATGGTCTATAGTGTCAGTGTAAGTTCGGGATCCCGGGAACATCCCTCACCATTGGTGCGCAATACCATCTCATTTTCTACCAACCCGGAGAACTGCCCGCTACTGATCGACGCCGTCAAGGAGATTCTATCGGAGATGTCCCAAGATCCGGCGAGCTTCCAAAATGAGTTGGAAAATGTGAAGAAGAGCCTGGTGAATGATATGGAGGTGAACCTACAGAAAGATTCCTTCTGGAGCTCCTTTATCAGGAACAGCACCTTTAACGATGATGAAGAGTGGGGTTTCATACCCAACTACCAGGAGATCATGAATGATATCTCCAACGATGATTTGTCGAGGTTCCTGTCACGTTATTACCATCCTGACCACATGATCGAAGCAGTGTTGCTTCCCAAAAACAGAAAAAGTTCCAATTAGTATTCAATAAATTAATGATGTTATGAAGTGTAGAAGTTTATTACTTACAGCTGCGGTCCTGATGGCAGGGCTGTTTGTTTCCTGTTCGAAAGATGAGGTACCCGAAGAAGTGGTATATGAGGCAGGAATGACCTCTTTTGGTTTTTATGTAGAGGATAACGAGGGAGTGATTCTGGAAGATTATGTGGTTTCTGCCATCACCGGCACAAGCATTGTTTTGCAGCTCCCTGAAGAGGTGGATAAGAGTAGCTTGATCGCACGTTTCACGGTAACCGAAAACGATGTGGTAAAAGTAGGCAGCACGGTACAGGTAAGTGGTGTTACGGCCAACGATTTTACCGTACCCGTCGATTATTTTGTTTCGGAAGAGACAGCCAACGTCAAATATACGGTAACAATTGAAAAGGCCCCTGCTTTCGTCTGGAGCGCACTGCCTCCGGTAACGAGCGATTCCGCCGTCGCGCTGGTCATGAAGGTGAGTCCGGCCGGGGTGCCATACATCGCCTACAAGATGGATAGGGAGTCCACAGACGACGAGGGTCTGGCCGTGATGGTGTTGAATCAGGGAACGTGGTCTCCCATGGGACAGGTTTCCGAGGGCCGTGTAGCCACCTATATGGATATCGCTTTCAACTCGAAGGATGAGCCGGCTGTCTCTTACCTTGATTATACCAGCGAAACATCTCAACAGGCATCGGTGAAAGCTTACAACGGGACCACCTGGAGCTTTGTGGGAGGCCCGGCAGCTACAACGGATAAGGTAACCTACAATGCGCTCGAGTATGTGAATGATAACAAGCTGATGCTTTTTGCCCTGTTCGACGGAAGAAGCGGTCCTTTGACAAGGAGGGAGTTGAGCGTGAATACCTTTGAAGGAGGCACCTGGAATACCAACACGACGATTCCCGGCCGTCCGGCTGAACACCGTGGTTGGCTGGTGACTGCCGACAGGTTGGATGACGCGGTCTACGTGGGTGCCCACAATGCTGTAAGCCCCAACTCGGTATCCGTCTACAAGTATCAAAATAACACCTGGAAAGCCCTGCTTGACGCATGGAGCGATCCCAATGCAACCGGCATCAGCCTGAGGGATTTTGATATCGCGGTTGACAGGGATGGCAACCTCTTTGTAGCCCTGATGGATGACAGCTCGGAAGGTGTCGCGAAGTACAGGGTGATCAAGTACAACGCGGAGACAGAAGAGGTTGAAAGTGTTGGCAACCCGTTGGCTGGTGCTTCCGGTGGGTTAGAAAATTTTGACCTGGCTGTTTCCCCTCTGGGTGTTCCCTATCTCTTCTACCGGAACGAAAGCCTCTTCCCTTCCGTTGTTTCCCTGGACAAGGATTCACAGGACTGGACGACGCCCAACGTGCTGGAAACTGCAGAGGCTGATGACCTGCATCTTGACTTTGCACCCGATGGGAAAGCATACCTGGTGTACACCAAGGACAACAAGGTCTTCAGCTACAAATATGAAGCTCCGGGCAACTGATCGATAACAACCACCCAGAGGTGAACCGTTTAACGGTTCAGATTCCCTTCAAGGGCTAGAATCATTGAAAGGGTTTGACTGCATGGTTGAATCCTTTCATCTTTTTTCAAAACAATTGAACCTGCAACTCACGGTTCACCCTGCAACAACGATTCATATGGTTACGAAGTTACTATCCTCATTTATTTTCACCTTTGCAATCCTCTCCCTGGTTGCACAGGAGAAGTTCAGCTTTGTCTTCATGGCAGATGTGCACTACCACGATAAGAACGTTGCTCCCCAGGCCATGGATGCCGCTATCGACACGATCAACAAGCTCAATCCAGACTTTGTGATGCTCGGGGGGGATATCATTTATGATGGTTTGAGACGATCTGAGAGTGAGACCATGGAACAGGTACGGCTTTTCCAGGATAAAGCGGCGTCCATCGAAGCAC
>JGI24503J29689_10006873_pt1 | contig 12869 bp, 9 predicted proteins | sample BioPla3RNA2_FD_29689 | JGI IMG/M metagenome (IMG submission 29689)
CTCATTGGCCAGGAGGACATTGTCAAGGTACGCCCTCTTTAACGCTTACGAATAACGGTAAATACTATTAATTTTTATGAAACAGGAAAAAATATGCAAACGCAGAATATATGGAATTGGGATCGATTTTAACACAGAACTTTTCAAAAGGAGTGAGGCATTCGCGTGACTGTTCCAACCTTCCATGAAGTGAGTATTGCGGACTATATTGCTAGTGCTACGGAAAATTTGGTTGACCAGAATATCCGTATGCGTGAGACGTATCAGAAAGTTTTGGATGCCCTACAAACGATTGAGGCGGGGCGCGCTACTGTGGAGTCGACAGCAAAAGAACTAAAAGATCTTAAGGATACTCACAGAACTACAACTAAGTCGCTTAGTTCAGACATCGGCCATCTAACCAAAGCTTTGCATGAGACAAGAAACACACTCGATACAATAAATAAGGGTCAGGCTCAAACGTTGGAAGTAGTGCGAAAACTGATTCGTAAAGATATTGAAGAACTATCCAACGCTTTACACACCATAACGAACACACTCGAAGCAGTGAATAAGAATCAGGCTCACAGGTTGGAAACCATGCAAACAATACTACTCAAGGATCATGAAGAGCTATCTGAAGACCTACACAATATAGGAGAGACACTCCAGGCCATTCGAGAAGATCATGAGCAGCTGTGGAAGGTTACAGCAGACACGCTGCGGACACTTATAGAAAAACAGAACGGACTGGCAAAACGTCAGTCAATGCTAGACAACAAGATATCGGCGCTAGGTCTTTACGTGGAATCCAATCTTAAAGGACATCGGTCCGTCTTGATTGTATCTCTTGCCCTCGTTAATCTATTACTCCTCTTACTCCATGTTTTAGGGGTGATTTGAGTCATGTCCTCGTCACGGGTCTTTGTATACAGCGATTTCTATCGAGTGCATACACCTGACGGCTGTTCAGTTGTCACAAATATTGCCACTAAATCCCTATCTGGCAAGTGGTTCGTTGGAGACCAGGCTAAAGCGGCCCTGGAAATTTGGCCACAATCCATGCATTGCAGTCTTCTTAATTTGGATGAGCTGATAGCTCTGGAGCAAGGAGCACTCCTAGAGGAGTTTGTACAGGAGATTATGAGGCAAACAGGATGTAGCGAGCTGGAAATTGTGGTTCCAGCCTACGCCAGCTCGTTTTGGGATGAGCATACTGACTCGGGTTGGGGCAAAGGATGTGTTGAAGTGCTTTCTATGAGCGAGTACTTCTTACATGCTGTAAACAGACTGAAAACACCCGTAGAAGAGAATCGTGGCTTCATGTATATGGATGAATTTGGTTGGGACATCGCTTTTCAGACTGTAAATGACAAGGAGCCTAAGCTTGTGGGAATCAGTCCCGCAATAGTCGACCCCTTTGCTCTGGCTGGTTATCCTCTGAGTCGTTCTCTCGTTTATAGTAATGTGCGTTGCCGCAAGCCGAATGGTTCTTATACCAAGATTGTGGATTTGGCGGAGCTGGAATCTGTAACAATGTTATCTGGGAAGGACCGTTCTTTGAAGCCTAAGGTCATAGAGGCAAAGCTCCTCCCAGTTGTGCAAAAGCGGATCAAAGACACGGGTACGCGGAGTGCGGTCGCTAATATCTTACCGGAACTTACGATCAGAGAAAAAGCTGCGTTAGTAGAAGGCGATAGACGGGGACCTTCGAAGCTTTTGGATGCTGATCAAATAGTTTTGAGACGGCGAAGCTCACTTGTATCGGTTGGGTTTGTGAGTCCGTTTTCTTATGGGAAGTCTACATTGGTGAACGCTCTACTTGGCTGTGACTTACTAAAAGACGATATTAGGGCGGAGACAGCTTGCATCACACGGGTGTATCAAAGTAGATCGTATCAGCTCACATTTTACCAAAACGGCAGGCCCCAGGTTCAGTGTTTTTCTGATTATCACTCTTTAAAGAGTAGCTTACACCAAACTAGTTCCGTTCGTGGCCATAATGAGGATACTCAAGTGGTCTACGTTGGCCTTCCTTTACGGCTAGGACCAGCAAATCCTTTGGTGGAATGGGTGGATACACCCGGCATTTTTGGCCGTTATACTTCTCATAATCAAATCACAGAGGACGAACTGGTGAACATGGACATCATACTGTTGCTTGTGGAGCCCAGCAAAGTAGGTGACGCAAACTATGTAGATTGGCTCGATAAGCATATAGCAGGGCGTCTTGATGATTGTGTTTTTGTGATCGGCAAACGTGATCTCCACGTTGGGGATATTGATGTCATGGTTTCAGAACTCTTTGACTCACTTCCCATTCATCTGCGTTCCATACCAATCGTATCGGTATCTGGCTATTGGGCACTTGTGACGCGCATGTATCAGACGAAGCAAATGGGGTTTGAAAGGCTGCAAAAGGATCTCAAAGTCTATGCCATGCATGCTGGAGAGCGTTATTCAGGACGAGCTTTGAGGGCAGAGCACTGTACACTAATTGAGCGGGCAAGCGGGATCCATAATCTAGAGCTCCTGGTCAACAGGATGGTGAGACAGAAATTACAAGGGGGTAGACATGGATCTCAAAGTGTTCAGTCCTAACAACAATATCATTGAAGTCGTTAAGCAGGTTTTTGCTGCAGAAGGTATTAGTATGTTGTTTGCTATTGATTGGGTAGATTTGTCGAATCCGGATTCTGTTGATTTCGGGAAAGAGTTTGTTTCCCTTTTCATGCTCGATGCGGCTAGTGCTGCTTCCCAGGGGCTGATACAGACAACAACTCGCCTGATGACCGCAGGCGCCCATCCTCGCAGCATGGTCTTCGTCCTAAATGGTTGTGAGAAGCTTACTTCGGCGGAGTTGGCATTAGTCGAAGAGGACGTTGCCAGTAGTCTGCAGGAGATCATCCGGCCTACCATTATCCCTTTGTCAACTAGGGCTTATACCTTGTACGATACGTTGAACAAGGATCCTGATAACTCATTGTTTCAGGCACAAGCGGATCTGATCTTGACTACGTCGATTTCTAGGTCGCAAGGGATCGCTAGCGGCGATTCCAACCATTCTGACCTCTTATACGAGCTGTCTAACGTACATACTCTAATGAACATTCTGAAGGAACTTAGTGAAAGTCCTAGTGTTTCTAGACGCCGTGAACCTGGAAAGATAAGTGTGGTTGGGGTTAACTTAAGCCCAGAGCTTACTGCATTTCTTGGTAGGAATGGGTGTAATGTGCAATTAGCCTTGGGATTGGAACAGACTGAGCTACTAGCCACTCACGAGGATTGTGTTCTGATCCAAGTTGATGATCGCATTGCATCACAGACTATTAGCTTTGCACAGAACACAAAAGCTAATGTGGTGTTCATTTATGACCAGTATCCGTACCAGCCGTCCTTAGGGTTTTTGGAAGAACTCGTCAAGACAGGTAGGCCCTGTGTTCGGATGGACCCCCGTGCCTTGAGTTACTTGATTGGAGAGAGTCATTTAGATGATGGACAGGCTGATTCGAGACTCGTTCTGGTTGATTCAACCGGTTATCCCATCCCGAAGAAGCAAGACTTACAGTGGCAGGATATCCTTTGTTGCAGCAGTGGAGCAAAGCGTTTGATCAGCATGATACAGAGGAGGGAAAGTGTTGCTCCAAACCTATAACTATCTGAAAGAAGAGGTACTGAGGTTAGTCGAATCACTTTATCAGGATCAAACTGTAGATCCAGCAACGATTGCAGAACAAAACCTAGAAGATGTAGTACAGCGCCTTAAGGATGAGACGTTCAGAATAGCGTTGGTCGCCCCATTTTCCGCGGGAAAATCAACGCTTGTCAATGGTCTTCTCGGTAGGGAGCTTCTCTCTATGGATGTGCGGGCAGAAACAGCGTCCATTACGATTGTAAAGTATGGTGAGCGACCCCAAATTGTGGTACATTATCGAGATGGAACCATGGACGAGTATCCGAAGACCCACAATGAGGTGTCAACGGCAGAAATGAAGGAATACTTGCGAGGAATCACAGCCGTGGATCGCAGGCGCACGAACGCCCGGTCAGGTGAGTCAGTGGAGGATCTTGTGAGAGAGGTTGTTGTCCACTGGAATCTTGGCTTGTGTCGAAATGGAGTGGAGATTATCGATACGCCCGGTCTCTTCTCCCGCTATGAAGTGCATGGGGAAATCACGCAGAGGATTCTACCCTCTGTGAACGCAGTGTTATTCTTAGTTGAACCAGACAATGTCGGGCAAGCTCATTTCCAACAAGTGATTGAAGATCGAGTTAGGGAAGCAAAGAACTCGAGCCTTGACGACAGCGGCAGACATATCTTTTTCATCATTAATAAGATTGATCAGCATACAAGTGAGGACATTCAAAAAGCCTATTCCGATCTGGTGGAAGTGCTTGCACCAGTACTTCCCAATCCCCAGATTCTGAAGGTGTCCGCCTATTTTGCCATGAAGTCTAGAATGTTTCTCAATGGAGACATTTCGTTGGAAGAACTACGGCGCGACGAAAAGATCAAATTTGTCGACCATGAAGGATATCCTGTTGCTGGACGTGGCATAGAAGCCCAGCACGTGAAACAACTCTTCGACATGAGTGGTTTTGCCCAGTTGGAAGAGGCGTTATCCCGTTATTTTGAAAACAAACACATGTATCAAGTGGAAAGTGTCCATGAAACCGTTGCTGCGATTTACCGTCGTGAACTGGCCAGTGCCAAAGACCACATTGCCCTCCTTCAGATACAAAAGGCTGAGACGAAGCAAGCGTTGGTTGAGAAACTAAGAGAAGTAGACAATCAAACGGAGGAACTTGTTTCAAAGGTCCGCTCTACGGTAACAGACGTATTTTCTGATGGCTTTACTGGCCGAGGTGACGGCGGCGGTTTCGTTACAAGCCTTTCGGAGTGGGTCAAGCAGGAGGGACAATCTCAAGCGATCGAAGGTTTTCGTCGTGATACACAGAAAAGATGGCAAAATCGGGTTAAGGGGATCAGCGAAGGGAATGCTGAGGCAGAACTGCGTGAATTTGCTAAAGAGGTTGATGATCTCATCGGTATATACAAACAAGAACTGATAAAGAACGCTTTTGCCACCATGCAGAAGAGATTGGTCCCTGTCAGTAGAAGTCTCACTAACCACCTGGAATACTTTGAGGATGAGATACAGGCGAGATTCAGTAGCATACTGGCTTTTGGCTCTGAAAAAACCCTTCAATTCTTCGACCCAGACCAGTTAGTAAATGAGTTTGAGAAGGAGTTGTATGGCAGTTTCTCCCGGACGATCAGCGCACTCTACGGGAACCTATCGGGTCGTGTTAACCAGTCTCTGCAGGAAAATACCAGCTATATTAGGAAACCTGGCTTTTGGAACTGGTTGAAATCATGGTTCGGGTTGGATGAGAAGGAAAGGCATGTAGATCTTATGGGGTTTCGAGAGGATGTCACGGATCTAGCGCAGCAAATGATCGACGATGGAGAAAATGCTCTAAAAGGCGAGGCTAGTGAGATATCTAGACGCATCGCGACGTTCCTAATGGCACTTGTGGATGAGTTCCGCAGGCTTGTCACCGAAAAGATTTCTGGCTACCATCAGTATCGCAAGCGGCTCCTTAAGAAAATGGAGGAGAATGTTCAACAACGTGAAGAGTCCATTGCTGAGACCGTAGCTGAATATGAGCAGAAAGTTCACCACTTTGAGGATAAGATAGCATTGCTCCAAAAGAGTCTTGCAACTGTAAAGGAGGTAGCCGTCAGTGGATTTCACTGAGCGAAAGACGTGGGCAAAGCAATACGTAGACCGAAAATACGAACAGGTCTTAAAAGAGTTGGGAGAACGACCAGAATCCCTCTATCAGTTGGTTTTTGACGATGAGGAAGCAACCATTAATCACTATATTAAGTGGGAGTTTCGCGATACGTCTCTGATCGAAATCAAAAAGGAGCTCCAGTCTCGGTTGGGTTTCGCCGAAGGCGAACGAGTTAGCGCTGAGTTTGCGAACACAGTTCCTCATTACTCAATTCCGAGATATAGATATACGCCCTCTTCTCAAGCCAAAGGTGCAGATAGCCAACAGACAAACTCTGGGACGTCGAGGTCCTCTGGAACCAGTAACTCGTCTAAAATGAGTCATGACCAAGAAAAAGCACTACCCTATGCTGCCACAGCAGTGGGAGGCATCGTGGGAGGTTTGAGTGGTATAGCTTTGAAACGGACAGTGGGGGGCTTTGTAACAGGAATCATAATCGGTGGTATTGCGGGACTGGCTGTCTTGGTATTTCTCAATCAGAACAGAGAGACAAGGAGTAGTACATCGAGCACGGTATCCGTCTCACCCAATTCAAGGCATGCTGGACAGTCTGAACAGAGAATTTCCTCACCTGATATAGAAGGGATCATTAAGAAGCGCAAGGTTTTTGTTGAGCAACAGATCCTTGGGTTTATCAGCGACCTGGAGCACCGTTATAAGAACCTAATGAGCAATTTGCCCCAAGGAGGTAGCCAACTTTGAGAGTGAGAGAGGCCGAACTTCGGAGATCTGGTTATGCTCTATTGTCTTACTCGAAATCCGGTACTCTTCGGGTACGTGGTATCAAACCGCAGCGCCCTCCAAAGGTTTGGGTTGTTCTACGGGAGATTGTAATTCGTAAAGACGAGGGCTCTGAACCAATGCAGCAACTGAAAGAATGCTGCTCTGTTCTGGTTAGAACATTTGCGTCTCTGGGAGAGAGTGTCTACTTGCGAGTGCAAGGGGATGGTAATGGTCGGCTGCGGATTTCGTTCGCTCTTGGGGGTACAACGTTAACGGTGGAACATGTAGTTCGGCTGGTAAAAGGTGCTTTTCCGCAAGCATTTGTGGAAGAGGACGTTGTTGTTGTTCCAGAGCTCACCAAAACAGCCTACATTTCCGGGATTCCTGCGCCCGTGGACCGGGTTCAGACATCCTGGATATCTGTAATAGGACGGAGATGCCTCGGTGCCAAGCCATTTGTTGTGTTAGTTGCGGCGGCTCCCTTGTCTGATGCTGAGGTCATTAGGGGCAAGCAAAGATGGTGTGCAGCCAAGGATGCAGGTTTCCCACACCGCGCCTGGACAACGTCAGCAAGTAGGAGCGAACAGACGGGAGAAAGTCAGACAGTTGGTTCAAGTGATCAGAAGTCAATGCCAGAGAACTTCATAGGCGGAAGCAATCGATCTAGTTCTACCACCAAGTCTAGGAGCACTACAGAGGTTAATGACGAGAGCCGGGAGTATGAGGACGCTGATTTCATGTCACTGGATCGTCACTATGAACATCATATCGAGCGGTATGAGCAAGGTTATAGTGAAGGAATGTGGCAGACTGCAGTGTACGTTGCGGCAGAGAACAGAGCGGATCTTGATCTTGTGGGAAGTGCAATTGGTGGCTCCTTGCTTGATGGTGAGAACTATTTCTTTCGTCTGCGTATGACACAGAATGATAGTGTATATCCTTTGCTTGAGGCCTGCTTCTTGCCAGACGATGTTGCGCCAGAAGAGATGCACCCCAGTACTACTGTGTTGACAACCAGCGAACTCACCAGCTATTTTCTCCCTCCCGATCAGGAATTTCCGGGCTATGGGTTTCGGGAAGCGAGGCAATTTAACGTTAATGTGGATCGCTCAGGGGATTTAAAGCTTGGAAACGTTTGTGTGTTGGAAGAGGTCTCGGACCAGGTTGTTACTCTCCACACGAATCAACTCACTAAACACGCCTTAGTGACAGGTATAACAGGCAGTGGCAAGACCAATACCATTTTCTCACTCCTCCGGAACAGTTCTGTTCCCTTCCTTATTGTAGAACCTACGAAAAGGGAGTACCGGCATCTGGTAGACTCTGTTCCTTCTTTACGGGTTTATACCTTGGGAATCGAGGATGTTTCACCTCTGCGGCTGAATCCTTTTTTCTTTCCTGAGGGTATACCTTTGCAGCAACATTTAGATTCCCTTCGAGCGATTTTCAACGCGTCTTTCTCCATGTATGCTTCCATGCCGAACATTTTGGAACAATGTCTTGTACGCATTTATCTGAAGCGAGGATGGAGTTTGCATTATTCCACCAATGTCTATGCACAGGACCCAACTGTTGATCGAATTGAGCTTTATCCGACCTTGGGAGATCTATATCGGGAGATTGACGCTTACCTCACTGCATCGGGTTATGCTGATGAGCAAAAGTCAAATATTCGTGCAGCGCTGTTGACACGTCTAAAGAGCCTTATGACCGGAACTAAGGGGCTCCTCTTAAATACCCGTGAATCCTTGGATTTTGGTGAGATCCTGCGGCATCCTACCGTATTGGAACTAGAGGGAGTTGCGGATGACGATGATAAGGCGCTCATCATGGGTTTGGTTTTTGTCCGCTTGGTTGAACAGCTCAAGCTAGAAATGCCTGAAGGGAGGGCGACCGTCCCGATCCGACACCTTACTGTCTTAGAAGAGGCGCATCGGGTCTTTAGTTCTGTTTCTACAACTACTCTCAATCCGGAAGTTGCGAACATTCGTGGCAAGGCTGTAGAGTACTTCAGCAATATGCTAAGTGAAATCCGCGCCATGGGTGAAGGGATTATTATCGTCGATCAAATTCCCAGTAAGCTGGCTCCCGATGCCATTAAGAACACCAACTTGAAAATCGTTCACCGCTTAGTAGCAATCGATGATGCCGAATCCATGTGTAACGCACTGGGAATGGAAAAGTCAGATACTTCTGCTTTGGTTCGTTTGCCGGTTGGACATGCAATCATCTTTCAGGAAGGGTTGAAGACGCCTGTTCATGCGAAAATTGCCTTGGCGAAGGTCGATGAATCTAGCTTTTCAGACAAAGAGTTAAGGACTCACTGCAAGGCATACAATCGGTATCTAAGCACCGAACATATCCATCCTTTTGCCGAAGTATTGCTCGAAGATTCGTGGTACAAGGCAAAGCTTATGCTTCTAGCCGAGAGGTTACTTAACTCCTTCTTGATTGATGATCTATCTAGACATGGTGAGTTGTTGAGTGTGTGGCATGAACAGATAGTAGGTCTTGCTTACCAAGCGGGCCTGGAACTCCCCACAGAAGAAAGAGGGAAGTTCATCCGTTCGGTTAGTCGTGTTATGGTGGACTTGGTTTGTGATCAGAATCCGTTTTTTGGGAAGAACGGTCGAATCAGTGGGAGAGTAAAGCACTTTATGCGAGTCCTGTTGGACAACGATGAATACCAGTGGTCCCAGAACGAGTTAGCGGTCTTGCATTTGCGTAGAGCAGATAGCGTATATCCGGCTATTCAGGAAGCCGTGGTGAGGAGTCTAGTAGAGAGTGACACTGCAGACTGCTTATTGAAGAATCCTTCGCCTTTGGATGGGGTTGCCTATACTGCCGCCGGGGTTCTTCTAAATAGTGGGATTACGAATGGAATCGATCCACAGATCGATCCTCTGGATAATCTGCGTAACCTTTGTCGCAATACCATACGTGAGATCGAGCAATTCTTCCTCCTCCCCTCAAGGGCAAGCGATGAACTACGTGAGTTTGCTTATCGAGTGTTGTTGGTCATAACCCAGACGGTTAACACTCCACTTCTGGAGAAACGCCTAGCCGAGCTAATCAGAGAGGAGTTGAGTAGAGGATTATGATCAAGGAGCTTTATGCGATAACGGAGATAAGCAGCATCTACCGAGTTGAAATGATCAAAGATTCGGTAGAAAAGGTTGTTTATGATGATAGTTATGTGTCGGTCATGGAGTCAGTACGTTTGCCAGCGGAAGAACTGGTCCCTATCGAGGGAGAGCTCGGGCGTGTCATCGAGATGTTGCCGATACAGGAAAAGGAGTTCTATGACGAGATTGGCTTACACTTGAGAGATGTCAATGGGAAGCCGGTCCTTGTTCGTGATGATATTGATCCCCTCCGGCGAGATGCACTAGGACGAACCAATTTGGAGCGTATGGAAAGGGGCTTAGCTCCTATTGATGAGAATGGCGAATCATACCATCTGCACCATGTCAATCAGAAGAATGACGGAGTTCTCGCGGAGTTAACAGAGCGAGAGCACTATGACAACTATGACCTGCTCCATAGAGGCGATGGTGAAGTGATAGACCGGCCGGGGTTCGACAAGATAAGAGCAGAACACTGGAAGGAAAGAGTCATTCAGCTACGGGAGGGTTTAGTCTATGCTAGTTAGCTTTGTGGAGAACTTGAGGGAGCGTGGACACGATTTGTACTTTAGTGGAGCAGTCAGCGAGGAAGAAGTAGTTGCGGCAGAACAGGGGCTTCAGCTAGGTTTTCCTGCAGATTACCGAGAGTTCTTACTACGTTGGGGTTGTGGGAACATCGATTCCGTGGAAATATTTGGCTTGGGTGTAGAACCCGTAGGTGTTCCAAGCGTGATCTGGCTAACCACCCGCCTGCGTGACAAGTATGGGTTACCTGACCATGTGGTGCCCATCGAAGACCTTGGCGACGGCGCTTATGCGGTTCTAACTACTCTTCAATCAGAATACTATGCTTATACCAGCGGTGTCGTAGCGCTCTGGACCCCAAACGCCGAGGGATTGCAGAAACTCGCCACGAGCTTTACTGACTACCTAGTGGACAAGTTTGGGGAGACCAGGGGGTGAGACGGTGTTTCTAGGGGTTGTAGCTTTTATTTTAGGTGGCCTGTTGATTGGTTTTGTTCTAGGAGTCATTAAGGAGTGGAAAGGGAAGTAGCCTGGAAAGAGTAGTTTGTGCATGGTGGATATAGAAGTTGCTCGATGAAGGTAATTAGGAGTAACAAGTGCAAGGAGAGTTTGGTCCACTGTGTTCATCTCCACGATCGGAGAAGAGGTGGATACAGCTTCCCATTGCGTTATTCTTGGCTTTAATATCAAGGATGAATAGAGAAGAGAGAGTATCCAAAAAAGTCACTCTCCGCGTTATTTACTGTACGAATACTCTAGCTTCGTAGAGAAGGGGAGAAATGATGGTGGACCGACCTATACGGATTACCCTGCTTGTAGGTATCGTCTATCTCTTGCTCTTTAGTCCGCTTTATGTTTCCGACGCACAGGGCAAGCAGGCGGCGATGATGCTTCATGAGAAGGCCTGGCTCGATGTTGCCACTAAGGCCAAGGACGACCCTGCTTACAAGTATGCTCTTTATCAGTCCAGGACACTTGCAGTGAAGCATCCCGAGCTTTACTTGCAGGCAGATGCTCTATTTAACCAGATTCTACTCTCTCAAGACAACATGGATAGGTATTATTCGAATAGAACGCAGTTTGGCCTGCAACAAGAAAGCGAATATGAAGCCATTCATAAGATGACGGGTGGTAAGTTTCGCTGGTCTGAGTTCTCCATTGACAATCACAATGTCGTTGGCTACAAGGACATCTATCATACAGAAGCGTTCTTGCCATTTGTAGATATTCGGCTGCATCTAATGGCAGTAGCTCTGAAAGGTACCGATTGGCAGGCCACACCACTCTCAATGGCCGAGTTCCTATACTTCCAACATGGAGCCAAAAGAAACTCGTTCTTGCTCGTAACAGAACAAGGAACAGCCTATGTGTACATTCCCGCGAGGCTTGGGACCAGGGAGAGGCTATTGAAGTACAGCGGAGAAGAGACTAAGCAGATTGATGAAAAGGTTGTTCTCATATTTAACCAAAAGCATGTCTGGTATCCCTTGATGGATAGGGATGATCGCTCTAAGAATAAACGACTATCAGCTCTTGTGGAAACCTATGCTGAAGAAAACTCGATTCCAAGGCTCACTTCGGAAGAACGAGAGATTGTTGATTTGCTCAAAACGAACACAAGTTTCGATTCAAGGCAAGATGAGCGATTTGCCCTTGCCTATGCAGCTAAGCTACATGTATCCTCGTGGCGCTATTATCCCGAGCTCTTTACGAAACTCTATCCAGACGATGCAGCCACATATGGGTTTAATCGCAGTCATGCACCTCTGTTTGTTATTTACAGAAATGCTCATGTGGCCTGGTTGAGCAACCTGATCTCGCCCATAACTGCAGAGTTAGCAGTGATTGCTCGGGAAAATATGGGAGGTGGTACACTCGACCAGATTATTGCTCCCATGATCCGCGAGTACTTAAAGCATGTGGCTACTCGGGACGGGCGTACTGGTCTACGTTTGTGGTTTCATCCGGAGTTGCACTATCTCAATTTAGACGACAACTTACTCAGTAAGGCCGCAAATTGCGTCTATTCAGCGGCTAATACGGCAGCCATGCTAGACTTGGCCAATATTGAAGGTTTGGAGATCATTATAGCTGGTATGGCGTACGAAAAGATGAGTGGCGGTCACGCCTATACCGTAGTGTTTAGGGGATCGGAGTATGGGACTTTGGAAAATGGTGGCTGGACAGTGTTCAATGGACTTTATGACCCTTATTTCTTTTCAGAGTACGGTACTGTTCTCACGGCCTTTACGCTGAAGAATGGTTGGGTTAAATTTAGTACGTGGAGCGATGTGGGGTTAAGGGAGATTACAACCTCCTTAGACGCAGAGGGAATCGCCGCCATTTTGAAGGATGTTAGTGAAAAAACGGGGGAACGGACCAAAATTGGTACTGTGCGATCGCGAACAAAGGCGGAGGAGACCTATTTGATCACAGATTTTATCGAGATGTCTCCTAGACTGAAAACTAGAATATTCCAGTTCTAGAGGTCGCGGAATGGTGAACATGCTTCCGTTGGAGATGAACCCAAGAAACGTTCCAGCTCGATATAACGCATGGGGCGTACTTGGACGTAACGCCATGAACTGTACAACAGAACGAGGAAGTGGCCCCCTAAGGTTCCACTTCCTCATCATGTTTACATAAATGATCCTAGGTCTCAAAGGCCAGCAAATTATGTGCTTTATCCACGTCGGGCCCGCTCCATGGTAAGCG
>JGI24503J29689_10017730_pt1 | contig 12855 bp, 13 predicted proteins | sample BioPla3RNA2_FD_29689 | JGI IMG/M metagenome (IMG submission 29689)
AACTAATATCAGTAATAAAAAATAATAAAAACAATTATGTAGATGAAAAGTTAAACTTAAATTATATATCACACGATTATAAGAATATGACATTTTTATTACATAATTTACTTATGGAATTTAATAGAATGAAAAATGAGCAGAAAAAATTTATATCATTAGTATCTCATGAAGTAAGAACTCCAATTGCAATAATGCAAGGATATATAGAAATTATAGAAGGCTGGGGGTATGATGATGAAAAAATATTTAAAGAATCAGTTGTTGCCATAAAACAAGAAATTATGCAATTAAATAGTTTAATAGAAAAAATTTTATTTTTAGCTAGAAAAGAAAATGAAGTTATAAAATTAAAAAAAAAGACTATTAATATAGGTAAAGTTTTAGAAAATGAATTTAAGAAAATGCAGATATTAGACTCATATCACAAATATGAATATAACATTGAATTAAAAAAAGATGATGTTATTATAGGTGATAAAAAACTATTAGAACAGCTTATACTAGTAATACTTGAAAATAGTGCAAAATATATAGAACAAGGAAAAATTATATCTGGAAAAATATATTCTAATGATATTAATATAATTATAGAACTACAAGATAATGGTAACGGTATTCCAGATAATGAGATAAATTATATTTTTGATAAATACTACGGTATAAATAATGAAACAGCATGTAAGACAAAAGGACTTGGATTAGGGCTTACAACAGCTAAAATTATAACTGAATTACATAATGGAAAAATAGAAATTAATTCGGAAGAGAATATAGGAACAATGGTAAAAATCACTTTACCTAAAAAGCTTGAATTATAATTAAAATTATGATAAAATAGTGAAATAATAAAATTATATATTGAAAAGAGGATTATAATGAAAATAGGGATACTTGCTTCTGGAAATGGAAGCAATTTACAAGCAATAATTGATTCTATAAATAAAGGATACTTGCAAAATGCAGAAATTTCTATAGTAATAAGTGATAACGAAAATGCCTATGCACTTAAAAGATCTAAAGATAATAATATTAAAAATTTATATATTAACAAAAAAGAATATAAAACTCGTATAGAGTATGACACTAAAATAGTAGAGGTATTAAAAGAGGAAAAAATTGAACTGGTAATTTTAGCCGGTTATTTAAGATGGATTTCAGAATATTTTGTAAATGAATATAGAGGTAGAATAATGAATATTCATCCATCTTTATTACCATCTTTTAAGGGGTTAAATGCGATAGAAAAAGCATATAATTACGGGGTAAAAATTACAGGTGTAACAGTACACTTTGTCGATGAGACTGAGGATGCAGGGCCTATTATACTACAGGAGACTATTATAATTAATGAAAATATGAGTTTAGAGAAATTAGAAGAGGAGATACATAAAATTGAACATAAATTATATCCAAAAGCGATAGATCTATTTATAAAAGATAAATTATATATTGAAAATAAAAAAGTTTTTATAAGAAGATAATAGATGAATATAGTTTTATTAAACCCAGAAATACCTGCAAATACGGGAAATATTGGTAGAACATGTGTATTAACAAATACGAAATTACATATTATAAAACCTATGTCTTTTTCATTAGAAGATAAATACGTAAAAAAATCCGGTATGGATTATTGGAAAAAAGTTCAGTTGTATCTATACGATTCTTTAGATGAAATTATAGAACAAAATCAAAATTCGACATTTTATTTTGCTACAACAAAAACAGAATGTAAATATTCAGATATAAAGTTTAAATACAATGATTTTGTAGTTTTCGGACCTGAATCTAGGGGGATACCGGAGGAGATACTTAATAAACATAAAGATAATTGTATTATAATTCCAATGAAAGAAAATGGAAGGTCGCTTAATTTATCAAATGCAGTTTCTATAATACTTTTTGAAGCACTTAGACAAAATAATTTTGATTTTGGTGAAAAATAATGAAAAAAAGTAAACAAATATTAATAATTCTAATAATACCATTATTGGTAGCCTCTTTATATTTTATACAGGTAGTTTTTTTTCCAGTGAAATATAAGAAAGAGGTTTTTTTATGTTCACAAAAATATAATATAAAACCTGAGATTATATATGCGATTATTAAATCAGAAAGTGGTTTTAGAGAAAAAGTTGTTTCCCCTAAGGGAGCTGTTGGCCTTATGCAGTTACTACCTACAACTGCTAGTTGGGTTGTCTTTAAAGAGTGGAAACAGTCGGAAGATAGTTATGATCTATATAATTATGCTGATAATATTAATATTGGATGTTTATATTTTAGTTATCTAAATGAATATTATGAAGGTGACTTTGTTAAATCGGTAGCTGCATACAATGCTGGTATAAGAAGAGTAAATAACAATGAATGGGAAAAAATAATCGAGACTAAAAATTATGTAAAAAAAGTAAAAAAATATCGTAGAATATATAAGTATATCCTATATATTCATAAATTAAAGGATGATAAAATTGAAATTAACTGATAAAATGTTTTTTAAAAAAGTATTTATGATTGCATTTCCAATTGCAGTTCATCATTTTATATCATCTTTTCAAAATATTGTTGACGTAATAATGATTGGTAATTTAGGTAAAGAAGAACTTGCAGGAGTGGGTTTTGCAAATCAGGTAATTTTTATTTTTATGCTTACTACTTTTGGAATTTTAGGAGGAGCTTCGACTTTTATTGCGCAGTATTGGGGAAAAAAAGATATGAAGAATATCTATAAAATAATAGGTTTATCACTTGTATCATGTGTATTTCTTTCTGTAATTGGATTATATTTAACAGAATATCATAGTAAATATTTACTAAGCATGTATAAGTTATCGGATAATGTATTAAACTATGGATCGACATATCTAAAAATTAACGGATATAGCTTTATAATTGGAATTGTTGGGTTTTGTTATGGGACCGTGCTAAGAAATACTGGAAAACCATTTGTTCCAATGTATACAAGTTTTATTGCTGTACTTATCAATATTATTTTAAATTATGGACTAATATATGGGAATTTAGGGATGCCTAAGTTAGGAGTTGAAGGAGCTGCAATTGCTACTGTAATTGCTAGGTATGTTGACACGATCATTCTTATGGTATTGATATTTTGGAAAAATAAATATTTAGTAGGAAAATTTTCTGAATTATTTAATTTTGATTTTAAATTTATAAAAAGATTTTTTAATATATCCCTTCCTATAATATTTCAAGAAATTTTATGGGCTTTAGGAGTAAATTTTTATTTTATTGTATACGGTAAAATGGGGACAGATGCAGCAGCTGCAATTAATGTAGCAAATAGTTTCGAACGTTTAGCGTTTGTATTATTTTTTGGACTTGCAACAGCATCTGCAGTTATAATTGGAAATGAAATTGGACGTGGAAATGAGATTAAAGCATTTTATTATGGGAGAAGATTTTTAAAATTATCAACGACAATTGCAATAGGAATAACAATAACAATAATTTTCTTCATGCATATAATAGTAAAAATGTTTGGGGTTGAGGGTATAGTTTATGATTATGCACTAAAATTAACTTATATATTTTTAATTGTTTTTCCTGTAAAAGTTTTTAATATTGCAAATATTATCGGAGTATTAAGAAGTGGCGGAGATTCAAAAGTTGCATTTCTACTTGAAATAACAACAATGTGGTTTATAGGAGTACCGCTTTGTTTTTTTAGTGGTGTTATATTAAAATATCCAATATATATTGTATATATTTTTATATGTGTAGAGGAAATTGTAAAAATGTATTTAGGGTACAGAAGATTTAAGTCAAAACGTTGGATAAAAAATTTAGTAAAATCAGCATAAATTTCTTATTTATAAAAATCATATTAATAAAAATACTTAAATAATTCTTGACAACCGAAGTAAAGAATGATATAATTCTATCATATAAATATGACTGTGGAGGGATTAAAATGAAATATATATATCTTGATAATAATGCAACAACAAAAATTGATAATAGAGTAATTGATAAAATGTTACCGTACATTACAGAAAATTATGGAAACCCATCAGCTATATATTCATTAGGTCAAAAAGCAAAAAAAGAGATAGAAGAAGCTAGGTATGATATTGCATCTTATTTTAATGTAAATAATGATGAAATTGTATTTACATCATGTGGATCCGAATCAAATAATATGGCAATTAAAGGGATTGTTAATTCATATAGAGATAGAGGAAATCATATTATAACAACAGAGATTGAACACCATTCAGTTTTAGATGTATTTAAATTTTTAGAAAAAGAGGGTTTTGAAGTTACATATTTACCAGTAGATAAAAACGGAATAGTTAATATAGATGTATTAAAAAGTAGTATAAGAAAAGAAACGATACTAGTATCAGTAATGTATGCAAATAATGAGATTGGTACAATTCAGCCTATAAAAGAAATTGGAAAAATAACTACAGAAAAAAACATATTTTTTCATGTTGATGCAGTACAAGTTATCGGTAAATATAGAATTTTTCCAAAAGAATTAGGTATAGATTTAATGTCATTCTCTGCTCATAAATTTCATGGACCAAAAGGAATTGGTGGTCTTTATGTAAAAAGAGGAGTAAAATTAGAAAAGTATATTCACGGTGGAAAACAGGAAAAAAATAGAAGAGCAGGTACAGAAAATGTAGCTGGAATAATAGGTATGGCGAAAGCACTAGAGATTGCTTATGAAAATATGGATATAAATAATAAAGAGGAACAAGAATTAAGAGATTATTTTGAAGAAAAAATTTTAAAAGCTATACCTGAAATATATATAAATGCAAAAAATGTTGAAAGATTACCAGGAACTACTAGTTTAACAATAAAATATGTTGAAGGTGAATCACTACTTCTTAATTTAGATATGAAAGGAATTGCTGTTAGTTCTGGTTCTGCGTGTGCATCATCAGATTTAAATGCTTCACACGTTTTAATTGCAATTGGGGTCCCTATTGGTGATGCACAGGGAACAATTAGAATCAGTATCGGGAAACATAATGAGAAAGAGGAGTTAGATTATGTAATAGAGGAATTAACAAAAATTGTTGATAAATTAAGAAGTTTGTCACCGTTTTGGAATAATTAATGTTTAATTAAAAGGAGATGATTTTAATGTATACAGAAAAAGTTATGGAGCATTTTTCTAATCCTAAAAATGTCGGTATTTTAAAGGATTATAACGGTTATGCAAAGGTAGGAAATGAAACTTGTGGTGATGTAATGGAAATTTATTTAAAAGTGGAAGATGATAAAATAAAGGATGTATCGTTTAGAACTTTCGGATGTGCAGCAGCTATTGCAACTTCATCAGTAGCAACAGAGATGATAAAAGGAAAAACTGTAGATGAGGCTTTAGCACTTACTAATAAAACTGTAACTGATGAATTAGGAGGGTTACCACCTGTGAAAAGACATTGTTCTGTTTTGGCAGAAGAGGGCATCCAAGGAGCATTAAAAAATTATAAAAATAATAATATATAAGTAGGTTGGATGAGAAGATGTTAAATAAAATAGATTATAGCAAGAAGCAAATAATAGACATGCTCTCTTTAAAAAATAGCGATGAGTTAAATGATTTATATGAAAAAGCATATCAAATTAAATTAGATAATATTGGTGGATTAGTTTATTTTAGAGGAATAATAGAACTAGGTAATGTATGTGAAAAAGATTGTTACTACTGTGGTATAAGAAAAAGCAATAATAAAGTGAATAGATTTGTATTTGATAAAGAAACTATAATAGAGTGTGCAAAATGGTGTTATACACAGAATTATGGCTCAATAGTACTTCAATCAGGTGAATCAAAAGATAAGAACTATGTTAATTATATAACAGAGTTATTAAAAGAGATTAAAAAAATCGGTAATGGAGAATTAGGAATAACTTTATCGTTAGGGGAACAAGATGAAGATACCTACAAGGCCTGGTATAATGCTGGAGCACATAGGTATCTTTTACGTGTCGAAACAACAAATAATTCTTTATTTCGTAGTTTACACCCTAAAAGTCATAGTTTAGAAGAGAGAATTAAATGTTTAGATATACTTGGTAAACTTGGATATCAAGTAGGAACAGGAGTTATGATAGGTTTTCCTGGACAAACAGTTGAAGATTTGGCAAATGATATTATATTTTTTAAGGAAAAAGATATCGATATGATTGGAATGGGTCCATATGTCAGACATAGCGACACACCTTTTGGTCAATATCTAGATAATAGTGATGAAGTTAAAAAAGAAAGATTAGAGTTAGGACTAAAAATGATTGCTGTAGCTAGAATTGTATTACAAGATGTTAATATTGCAACATCAACAGCCTTACAAGCACTTCATCCTTTAGGTAGAGAGCGAGGTTTAAAAGCTGGTGCTAATATTATCATGCCTGTAATAACTCCTAAAATACATAGAAAAGACTATATGCTGTACGAAGATAAACCGTGTATGGAAGATGACGCTGAAGATTCTAAAATAAATATAATTAAAATGGTAGAAAATATTGGTGAAAAAGTTGTATTGGGTAAATGGGGAGATTCAAAACACTTTAGTATAAGAAAAAATATCAAATAAAAACATTGACTTTTTATATCTAAAATTATATAATGAATTTACAAAAAAATAAAATATTAAATAAAATAATAATATATTTAGGAGGTAAAAAAGATTGTTAGACGGCAAGAAAATTTTATTTACATCTGAATCAGTAACAGAAGGACATCCAGATAAAATGGCAGATCAAATATCTGATGCTGTTGTAGATGCGATATTAAGTAAAGATCCAAAAGGTAGAATAGCTTGTGAAACTCTAATTACAACTGGACTTGTAGTTGTAGCAGGAGAGATAACTACTGATTGTTACATTGATATCCCTAAAGTAGTAAGAGATACAGTAAAAGACATTGGTTATACAAGGGCAAAATATGGTTTTGATTTTGAAACTTGTGCTGTTGTTACAACTATTAATGAACAATCTACAGATATTGCTATGGGTGTCGATAACTCGTTTGAAAGCAAATCTGGCGATGATAAAATTTTAGAGGAAATTGAAAAAACTGGTGCCGGAGATCAAGGAATGATGTTTGGCTATGCAACTAACGAAACTGAAGAGTATATGCCATTACCTATAGTTTTAGCACATAAATTAACAAAAAAATTGTCTGTAATACGTAAAAATAATATATTATCATATTTAAGACCAGATGGTAAAAGTCAAGTTACAGTTGAATATTGTAACGGTATACCTAAAAGAATTGATACTGTTGTAGTTTCTACACAACATAGTCCAGAAGTTACACATGAACAGATAGAAAAAGATATTATAGAAAAAGTGATAAAACCGATTTTACCTGTAGAAATGCTAGATGAAAATACAAAATACTATATTAATCCAACAGGTAGATTTGTAATAGGTGGTCCACATGGAGATGCAGGACTTACAGGAAGAAAAATAATTGTAGATACATATGGTGGATTAGGTCGTCATGGTGGAGGTGCATTTTCAGGTAAAGATCCTACAAAGGTGGATAGGTCCGCAGCTTACGCAGCACGATGGGTAGCAAAAAATCTTGTTGCAGCTGGTTTAGTAGAAAAATGTGAAATTCAACTAGCTTATGCAATAGGTGTAGCGCATCCTGTATCTATAAATGTAGATTCATATGGAACAAGCAGATTTGATAATGAAACTCTTGCTAAAATTGTAAATGATGTTTTTGATTTAAGACCAGGTGCAATTATTAAAGCATTAGATTTAAGAAGACCGATTTATAGACAAGTTGCTTCTTATGGACATTTTGGTAGAAATGATATTGATTTACCATGGGAAAAAGTAAATAAAGTTGAAAAACTTAAAAAAATAGCAGAAAAAATCAATAAATAGATATAAATAATGAAAATAATAATAAAAAACAGCATTTTTTATTGATAAAGTAAAAAAATGCTGTTTTTTATAGAAAAGGAGAATAAATGAAAAATAAAGTAATAGTAGTATTTTTTTTACTAAGTATAACAGTTATATCGGCAGAAAAATTAAATGTTGTAACAACAATCTTTCCAATATATGATTTTGCTAAGATTATTGGTGGTGAATTTGCAAATGTAGAACTGGTACTAACTCCGGGAATTGATGCACACTCATTTGAACCAACGCCTAAGAATATAATAAAAATTAGTAATTCAGATATATTTTTTTATACCAATATGTATATGGAACCATGGGCAGAAAAAATAAAACAAAATAGAAGTTTAAAAAAAGCTTACATAGTTGATACAAGCGAAAACATTACTATGTATAACACTAACGAAAAGCTTAAAAAGGAAAATTGTCATCATAAGCATATGGAAATTAACTGTGATGAACCAAATCATAAACATGAAGTAAATGGAAATAATCATCACACACATAGCTTAGATCCACATATATGGTTAGACCCAATATTAGCAATAGAAATTGTAAAAAATATAAGAGATGCTTATATAAAGGTAGATGAAAAAAATAAAGAGTATTATATTGAAAATTGTAATAAATATCTTAATGAGTTAACAAAATTAGATAATTTAATAAAAAACATAATAAATAACTCTAATAATAAAATTATTGTATATGCAGGACATTTTGCTTTTGGATATTTTGCATTAAGATATGGTTTGGAATATATCTCGCCATATGAAGGATTTTCTCCCAATGCAGAACCAACACCAAAAAAAATTAGTAATTTAATTAATTCATTAAAAGAATATAATTTAAATTATATATTCTATGAAAATATGGAAAATACTAAAATTATAGAGACAATAGCTAAAGAAACTAATTCTGAAATATTACCATTATATACAATAGATAATATAACTAGAGAAGATTTTAATACTGTTTCATCTTATTTATATTATATGAAATTAAATATTGATTCTTTAAAAAAGGGTTTAAATTAACAACGTAAAAGGAATTGTTGATTTTTTTACATAAAATGTGTATAATATTTAATATATTCAAAAATAGACTTTTATAATTGAAAAAATGGAGGATGTAATGAAAATAATTGAAAAAGAGATAGAGAATGTATTGAAAGAAACTGCTATAAAATTATATAAAACAGAAGATTTTGTTATGCCACTAGTACAAGTGACTACAAATGAAAAATTTGGAGATTTTCAAACAAATTTTGCAATGGTTAATGCTAAAAATATGAAAAAGTCGCCGGTATCAATTGCAAATGAGATTAAAGATCAGATAATTGAAAATAATATTATAGAAAAAATGGAGATTGCTGGTCCTGGTTTTTTAAATATATTTTTACAAAAAGAATATTTAGCTAATAAAATTAAAAATATAAATTTAGGTAAAAAATATATTTTTGATTTTATAAATACTGACGGAGATGTAATAATTGATTATTCATCACCAAATATTGCTAAAAGAATGCATATAGGTCATCTAAGAAGTACTGTAATTGGTGATTCTATTAAAAGAATTATGAAATATATAGGATATAATGTAATTGCAGATAATCATATTGGGGATTGGGGAACACAATTTGGGAAATTAATAGTAGGATATAGAAAATGGCTTAACAGAGAAAATTATATAAATAATCCTATTGATGAATTAGAGAGAATATATGTTGAATTTTCTAAATTTTCTGAAAATGACGAAACTCTGGAAGAGGAAGCAAGATTTGAATTAAAAAAACTACATGATAATGATATAGAAAACACAAAATTATGGGAAGAATTCATAAAATTATCCTTAGAAGAATATGACAAAATATATAAAAAATTAGATATTACATTTGATACGTATTTTGGTGAATCATACTATCATAAAATGATGCCTAAAATAATAGAGTTACTAAAAGATAAAAAACTTGCTGTGGAGAGTGAAGGAGCACAAGTTGTTTTTTTCGATGAGAAAGATAAATTACCACCTTGCATTGTTCAGAAAAAAGACGGTGCTTTCTTATATGCCACTTCTGATATAGCTTGTATAAAATTTAGAAATGAAAACTATAATTTAAATAAAGTGATATATGTAACAGATGAAAGACAGCAAGATCATTTTAAACAATTCTTTAAAATCACAGAACTTTTAGATTGGAAGATAGAAAAAGAACATATTTGGTTTGGAATAATGAGATTTAAAGATGATGTATTCTCAACTAGAAAAGGAAATGTAATTCGATTGGAAGAACTTTTAGATGAGGCAAAATCAAGAGCAAAAAAAAATTGTTGAAGAAAAAAATCCTAATTTGTCAGAAGAGGAAAAAGATCATATTGCTGAAGTTGTAGGTACAGGCGCTGTGAAATATGCTGATTTAAGTCAAAATAGGATGAGTCCAGTAATATTTGAATGGGATAAAATTTTATCTTTCGAAGGTAATACTGCCCCTTATTTACAATATACTTATGCAAGAATACAATCTATTTTAAGAAAAGCAGATGAATTAAATATTATTGTAAATGGAGATGATAATATTATATTAGAAACGGATATTGAAAAATCACTATCAGTTCAGATTATGTTATTACCAAATATCGTCATAAAAGCATCAGAATCATACAGACCAAACATACTTGCAGATTATATTTTTGAATTAGCAAAAAAATTTAATACTTTCTATAATGCACTACCAATCCTAAAAGAGAATGAAAATATAATGAAAAGTAGATTACAAATTATAGAGGCAACTGCTAAAGTTATAAAAGAAAGTCTTGACTTATTAGGTATAAAAACAGTAGAAAGAATGTAAACGGGACTATAAACGGATAAAAAACACAGAAACAGAACATAATATTAATATAAAATTAAGATTCAACTAATGTTTTTTTAAGATTAAAACTTTATAATGTATACATGTAAGATATATTATAATATATTTTATTTAAGCGGAGGAGATAAATATGATGTACAGAATATTTACATTAGGTGATTTACAATCAAACTCATATGTTATTTATAATGATAAACAAGAAGGGGTAATATTTGATATTGGCGGAGAAGATATTGAAGATTTACTTGAATTTATAGATGTAAAAAAAATTAAGATTAAAAGTATAATTTTAACGCATGGGCATTTAGATCACATTAAGGGTTTAAACAAAGTAATAGAAATTTTTTCTGATGCTGGAATATATATAGGTGCTGAAGATTTTGATTGTTTTTATGATTCAGTGTTAAATTTATCAGCTTATGTTGGTAGAAATTATTTCGAATTAAATTTAGAAAATACTTCAGATAGATTAAATAGAATTAGAGAAAATGATGAAATCTTTGGATTTAAAGTAATTGATACTCCAGGTCATACAATTGGAAGTAAGTGTTTTTACAATGATGATGCAAAAATTATTGTAACAGGAGATACCCTTTTTAAGGATTCTGTTGGAAGAACAGATTTACCAACAGGAAGTACAAATTTGTTAAAGAAAAGTATAGAAAAAATTCTTAAATATGATGAAAATATAGTGGTTCTTCCTGGGCATGGTCCAATTACTAAAATAAAAAATGAACAAAAATCAAAAAACTATTTTGAAGAAAGCTATGTTAGACATAAACATTAGTTTATATAGAATTTTAAAGAATTTAAGGAGTGAGAGACATGGATTTAAACAGAGCGACATTAATAATGAAAATGATGTCAAATGAAATTAGACTAAATATTTTAAGAATGTTATACAAATCAGAGGGAGATGTTTATGTAAATAATATCGAAAGCACATTAAATATTTCTCAATCTACAGTTAGTCAACATTTATCGCATTTAAGAAATAGTAGTATTGTAGCCTGTGATAAAAAAGGGAAAAATGTTGCATATAAAATAATCGATAAAGATACTAAAAATATTTTAAAATATGTAGATGATAGATTAAAAATAGACAATATTAAGGTAAGTTAAAATGAATAATAAATATGATTTAATAGTAGTTGGTGCAGGCCCAGCTGGTATAACAGCTGCAATTTATGCAGCTAGAAATAATCAAAAAGTAATTGTTATTGAAAATGAAGAGTTAGGAAGTATGTTGACATCTCATAAAATTGATAATTATCCAGGATTTGTAAATGGAATAACTGGTAAAGAATTATACAATAATATGAAACAACAAGCAATAAGATTTAATGTAACTTTTAAAAATGAAATTTTTTTTGATTTAGAAGATTTTGGAAATTATAAAACTGTTAAAACTGAGAAAACAAGATATGATGGGCATGCAGTAATTATTGCAACTGGTATTAATAAAAAATCACAAAAAAAATACAAAGGTGAAGAGGAATTCATAGGAAGAGGTGTATCATATTGTGCTGCTTGTGATGGTGCTTTTTTTAGTGATGCAGTTGTATCTGTTTTTGGTAAAGGAAATGAAACAAGTGAGGAAGTTTTAATGCTTTCTGAAATTGCAAGAAAAGTATACTATTTTATAAATGATAACAAACTTGAAGTAGAACATGAAATTATGGAAAAATTGGAAAATACTAGTAAAATTGAACTAGTATATAATGCACAGTTAGATGAAATTTTTGGAGAACAACTTGTAAAAAAAGTTGTAGTTAATGTAAATAATGTTAAAACTGAATATGATGTAGACGGAATTTTCTTATATTTAGGCACAAAATCAAATTTTGAATTATATTCGATTTTTGCGAACGTTGATGATTCTGGAATGATTATAACTGATGAAAATATGGAAACTATAACAAAAGGAATTTATGCAGCAGGAGATATTAGAAAAAAAAGCGTTAGACAGGTAACAACTGCTGTTTCTGACGGAACTATTGCAGCAATGTCAGCAATAAAATATATAATAAATTTAAAAAAATAATAAAAAAATAATAAAAAAATAATAAAAAAAAAAAAAA
>JGI24503J29689_10042160_pt1 | contig 12793 bp, 5 predicted proteins | sample BioPla3RNA2_FD_29689 | JGI IMG/M metagenome (IMG submission 29689)
CTACCTCGAAAATCCATTCAGAAAACCCACCTAATTCTCTGCCCAAGGGTGCGAAAAGCAGGTTTTACTTGCCAATACCACCAAAATCAGGTATAATAATTTTGCTCGGCAAATCCCTTGCCGGCAAAAAAGGACGGTGCAAAAATTCATGAAGAATGACCCAATTTTAGCCGACATAAAACAGGATGCAGACTCACTACCTTACACTTTTTGGGAACAGATAGGCTTCCGTTTTGGCGATAAAGGAACCCACACGAGCAGAACCATTATGCTGGAAGAGTTATCGTTATTACTTCATGAATGTGCAGAAGATGCGACGCGTGATGACTATGTAACGGCAATTGTTGACTACAATTGCCTGGGCAAGCGGACAGCTGCGACCCGAAGACTTTCCGGTCAACGTATGCGGGAGTTATATGGTCTCGATCCATCGCTGCCTATATTTAGGGTTTTGCGTTATTTCTGGTACGCAGATGAGAAAGGTCGCCCACTTCTTGCCTTACTTACTGCTATGGCCCGGGATCCCCTTCTACGAGTTACATCCCTCCCCATTCTCCGGATGCAACCAGGGGAAGAACTGGCCCGGCAACAGATGATGGATGTCCTTCGCGAAAGTACTAGGAACCGACTAAATGATAGCACACTTGATAAGGTTGTGCGTAACGCTTCCTCCTCCTGGACCCAGTCAGGACACTTAAAGGGTCGCGTTCGTAAGATTCGCCAAAAAGTTGAGCCTACACCTGTCGTCACCGCATATGCTGTTCTTTTGGGTTACCTACTTGGAGTCCGAGGTCACGGTTTATTCAAAACATTATGGACAAAGGTGCTTGATACACCCCCAGAGGAACTTATTTCCTTGGCAATGGATGCGAAGCGCTTTGGATTCTTGGATATAAGCTATTCCGGCGGTATGATTGAAGTTTCAGTTGACCGTATGTTAACTGAGGATGAAAGGAGGTTGATCCGTGAGTAGAATTGAGGAGCTGGCAAACCGCTATCGTAACCATATTGCTACGCCATGGCAGCGTAATCTGGCTGGTGAGCAAAAAATAATTTTTGTAGTCTACCCTAAAACCGATGAGCGTAAACTCCGTGCCAGGTTAGAATTGTTCGAGATGGCGACCATTGAATCTGGACACAAATGGAAATCCTTCGACTTTACCCAAACCTTCGCTCGCTGGATGAGCAGGTTAGAATACAAGGAAGTTTATTTCGAAGAGCCCGAAAATCTGGCAATACCCCTTGAGAGTGAATTCCCACATTTTGCAGCCACTGAACTCCGTAAAGTACTTACTGGTGAAGATGTTGACTCTGATACTGTGGTTGCTGTTTATGGCGTTGCCAGCCTATACGGATTCACTAAAGTATCGGCGGTTCTGAAAGAAGTAGTAAGAGATATTCGTGGGCGGTTGGTAGTCTTTTTTCCGGGCGAGTTTGAGAACGGTAATTATCGTCTTCTTGGTACACGAGATGGTTGGAATTACCTGGCGATACCCATCACATTACATAATGGGGTGAGCGATTGATGAAGAACCGGGAGATTTTCCAACGAGATCCTATTGTTTCAAAACTGCTCAATGACGGCGTAGCTACAGTTACTGAAGCGGCCACTTCTAAAGAAATTGAAACCCTTCGCTATGAACTGGAGCATTTTGTTTGCGAGGGGCAGTATAAAGACGGACTTATACGCATTCTTGAGTCTTACTTGAGCAACGCGGATGCGACAAGCCAGCCAGCCGTCTGGGTAAGCGGTTTTTTTGGCAGCGGTAAATCACATCTTCTGAAGATGCTCCGCCACTTATGGGTTAACACCAAATTTGAGTCGGATGGAGCGACTGCCCGTGAGCTGGCCCGGCTACCTGTGGAAGTAAAAGACCTGTTAAAAGAATTGGATACATTAGGGAAAAGATGTGGCGGGCTGCATGCTGCGGGGGGGACGTTGCCGTCCGGTGGAGGGAAAAGTCTTCGTCTGGCTGTTCTCAGTGTTATCTTTCGCTCGAAAGGCCTGCCCGAGTCTCTTCCCCAAGCCCAATTTTGCCTTTGGCTTCAAAAAAATGGCATCTGCAGTCAGGTTAAAAAGGTTGTGGAAGATTCAGGCAAGGATTTTCGGCAGGAACTTCGTCATTTATATGCCAGTCCGGTATTAGCCAAAGCACTGTTGGAGGCTGACCCTGATTTTGCCTCCGATCTCAAGCAGGTGCGAGCCACTATTCGTGCCCAGTTTCCTGATGTAGACGATATTTCGACATCCGAATTCATCCAGATCATTCGTGATGTCCTTTCTGTAAATGGTCAACTTCCCTGCACAGCGATCGTACTCGACGAAGTCCAGCTCTTTATAGGTGACAGTACGGCTCGTTCATATGATGTGCAAGAAGTAGCGGAAGCTCTTTGCAAGCAGCTTGATAGCCGAATACTGCTTATAGGGGCTGGCCAGACTGCACTGAGCGGTAATCTTCCGCTTCTCCAGCGATTGAAGGATCGTTTTACAATACGTGTGGAACTCTCTGATACGGATGTTGAAACTGTAACTCGCCGGGTAGTGCTGGCCAAAAAAGCAGATAAGCGTAAGGCCATCGAAGAAATGTTAAATGCTTACGCTGGTGAAATTGACCGACATCTTGTCGGTACTCGCATTGCTCCCCGAAGTGAAGACCGGAGCATTATCGTTGAAGACTATCCCCTTTTACCCGTCCGCCGCAGATTTTGGGAGCATGTCCTTCGTGCCGTTGACGTTCCAGGAACCAGTAGCCAACTTCGTACTCAACTCCGTATTGTTCACGATGCTGTCCGGGAGATTGCCGAAAAACCTCTGGGTACGGTCGTACCGGCTGATTTCATATTTGACCAGCTTCAGCCGGACTTGCTTCGCACTGGGGTTCTTTTACGGGAAATTGACGAAACCATTCGTAATCTGGACGATGGAACTCCGGAAGGTTTGTTAGCCAAGCGTATTTGCGCCCTTATATTCCTCATCCGCAAACTCCCTCGTGAAGCCGTTGCTGATATTGGTGTCCGTGCTACCGCGGATATGTTAGCAGATCTTCTGGTAAGCGACCTGGCCAGTGATGGCCCTGCCCTGCGCAGAGAGATTCCACGGATTCTTGAGAAACTGGTTGAGGAAGGAAAGCTTATTAAGCTGGACGAGGAATACAGCCTTCAGACCCGGGAAAGCAGCGAATGGGACCGTGAATTCCGTAACAGGCAAACACGGCTAAATAATGATCTTACGGCTTTGTCCAGTAAACGTTCGGCTCTGTTGAATTCGGCCTGTATGGACGTCCTTGGTAATATTAAACTTCTCCAAGGGAAGTGCAAGGTGCCACGTAAGCTGGTAATTCATTTTGGCAGCGAGCCACCTGAAACTCAAGGCCACGAAATCCCGGTTTGGGTCCGTGACGGCTGGGGAGAAAACGAAAGTACTGTTGTGGCCGATGCCCGGGCGGCCGGTAATGACAGCCCGACTATTTTCGTCTATATCCCGAAAGCAAGTGCCGAGGACCTAAAAAAAGCGATTATTGATTATGAGGCGGCTAAAGCGACCATCGAATTTAAGGGTACTCCTACAACTCCAGAGGGACGGGAAGCTCGCGATGCTATGTCCACTCGTATGAAAACGGCAGAGGCTACCCGGGATAGCATTATCCAGGATGTAATTAATGCGGCTAAGGTGTTTCAGGGCGGGGGACAGGAGCGTTTTGAACTGTCCATAAAAGAAAAAGTGCAGGCAGCCGCCGAAGCGTCCTTGGACCGCCTCTTTCCGAATTTCCGGGATGCTGATGATGATCGGTGGCCGACTGTTATCAATCGGGCAAAGAACGGCGACGAAGCCGCCTTCCAGGCTGTAGGCTGGAATGATGCACCTGAAAAACACCCTGTCTGTTCAGCTATTCTTTCTGAAATCGGGTCCGGCAAGACAGGGAAGGAAATTCGCGAAACCTTTGAAAAAGCACCTTATGGCTGGCCGCGTGATGCCATTGACGCTGCTTTGATTACGCTTTTTACCACTGGACATCTTCGCGCTATATATAAAGGAGTCCAGCTTGACCGTGGTCAATTGGATCAAGCTAAGATTTCGGCTACCGACTTCCGAGTTGAAACGGTAACCATAGATGTCCGCAGCCGCATGAAGCTACGAAAGCTTTTTCAAACAGCAGGCCTTAGCTGCAAGGCGGGGGAGGAATCTTCTGTAGCCGGGCAATTTCTTGCCATGCTTATGGACCTGGCCGATCGTGCCGGCGGCGATCCGCCACTGCCCGAACGTCCATCTAAGGCCCATTTGGAAACAATGCGGGGACTGGCCGGTAACGAACAACTTGCAGCGATACTGGAACAGTTTGACACCTTGGCCCAACAACTGCAGAATTGGTCAACATTGGCGGACTTGGCGGCAAAGCGCAAACCAGCGTGGGATAGACTTCAGATCCTGTTGAGACACGCCTATGGCCTTCCTGAAGCGGAAGAACTGCAAAAACAGGCCAATGCTGTGCGCGATGAACGTCGATTGTTAGAAGAGCCCGATCCGGTTCCGGATATTCACAGAGCAGTCGCCAAAGTGCTCCGTACCGCTGTCAGGCAGGCTTACGCCAACTTTGAGACGGTATATAACCGGGAGAGAGCGGCTCTCGAGGGAAATGAGAACTGGCAGAAACTATCTCCGGAACAGCAGCAACAAATTCTTGCGGCTGAAGGTATTGCCAGCGTTCCCCGACTTTCCATAGAAGATGACGAGTCCTTGCTGCGAAGCCTCCAGGAAACCCCTCTGTCCAGCTGGAAAACCAGGACAGATGCCCTTCCTCAGCAGTTTAGCAATGCTGCCATGGCAGCTGCAAAGCTGCTTGAGCCCAAAACGCAAAAGGTAAAACTGACCAGCAGCATTCTGAGGACAGAAAATGATGTTAAAGCCTGGGTGGCTAAAATTGAGAGAGAACTTCTAGAAAGGATTAAGAACGGCCCCATCGTGATCTCGTAGGAGGGGAAAATGGATGCCGGTACTATCAGTAGAACAGCGAAATAAACTTGAACGTACAGTCGTCGAAGCCCGGGACGTTGCCGAAGCCGGAGCCAAGGCGGCCCTGGAGGCCCTGGCTGTGCATCATCACGAGCCTTACAGCCATATGAGTCCAGAACAGCGTCTGCTTCGCAACCACCTTCGTGCCCGGGCGCGGCAACTGGGGGATAAGCAGGACAAAAGCGGAAAACTGGAAATCACGCATCTGATTCAGGAGTGTGCTTACGAGCACTGGCATCGGATGCTCTTTGCCCGTTTCCTGGCGGAAAATGACCTCCTCATCGAGCCGGAGATGGGGGTGGCCGTTAGTCTGGAAGAGTGTGAGGAACTGGCCAAGGAGGAAGGTACCGATCTTTGGACCCTGGCCAGCCGTTTTGCCCAGCAGATGCTGCCGCAGATCTTTCGCCCGGATGACCCGGTGCTGCAGGTTACTTTTCCGTACGAATATCAATTGAAGCTGGAGCAGTTGCTCGACGACCTGGAGCCAGATATCTTTAAAGCCAGCGACGCCCTCGGATGGGTCTACCAGTTCTGGCAGAGTAAGCGGAAGAAACAGGTGAATGAGTCGGGCAATAAAATTGGCGCTGATGAATTGCCGGCTGTTACCCAGCTCTTTACAGAGCCTTATATGGTCAACTTCCTTATTCACAACACCATTGGTGCCTGGTACGCGGGCAGGGTACTGGCGGAGAATCCGCAGCTGGCCGGGCAGGCAGAAAGTGAGGAAGAGCTTCGTAAGGCGGTTGCACTGCCTGGTGTGACCTGGGATTACCTTCGTTTCGTCCGAACCGGCGATGGGGAGAGGCCGTGGCGTCCCGCTGCCGGGACCTTCGAGGGCTGGCCGAAACGGGCAGCCGAGCTTAAAATCCTGGACCCCTGCTGCGGCTCGGGCCATTTCCTCGTAGCGGCTCTCCACCATTTGGTCCCGATTCGTATGGCCGAGGAAGGCCTTACGGCCCGGGAGGCATGCGACGCCGTCATTAGAGATAATCTCCATGGCCTTGAGATTGATGAGCGCTGCACGCAGATCGCCGCCTTTGCCCTGGCGCTGGCGGCGTGGACCTATCCCGGAGCCGGCGGATACCGCCTGCTGCCCAGGTTGCGAATAGCCTGTTCCGGCATCGCTCCAAATACGAAAAAGGAAAACTGGCTTGCCCTAGCGGGAGATGACGAGCGCCTGCGCAACGGCATGGCCCGGCTTTATGACCTTTTCCGGGATGCGCCCATTTTAGGAAGCCTCATCGATCCGAGTTCCGCTTTAGAAAACAGCCTGTTTGAAGCTCGGTTTGATGAACTCCGCCCCTTGCTGGAGAAAGCAATGTCTGCGGAGAAAGACGATTACGAGCAACACGAGTTAGGGGTTGCCGCCTGCGGTATCGCTGATGCCGTTCAAATTCTTGGCGGATGCTACCACCTTATTATCACCAATGTGCCGTACCTGGCCCGGGGCAAACAGACCAATTCGCTCAAAGAATTTTGTGCCGAATATTACGATGAAGCTAAAAATGATATTGCTACTGTATTTCTGGACCGCCTGCTCCGTCTCAATTCACCTGCCGGCACTACAGCCCTGGTCCTGCCGCAGAACTGGCTTTTCCTGACCACCTATAAGAAGTTTCGGATGCGTATGCTGAAAACAAGACGATGGGATATTGTTGCTAAACTTGGCCCGGGTGCATTCGAAGCTATATCAGGCGAGGTGGTTAATGTTGCTTTACTGGCCATTTCCGCCTCTGCTCCGCCAGATGGTCACGCCTTCGCCGGCCTCGACGCCACCGCCCCCCGCACAGCGCGGGAAAAAGCGGAGCTTCTTCAAGACGCCGAACTTAAAACGGTGATACAGGCGGAGCAGTTGAATAATCCGGATGCGCGGGTAGTTTTGGATTTGCTTAATTCGAAAAAATTGCTGTCACAATATGCAGATTCATTTCAAGGGATATCGCCTGCAGACTTTCCACATTACGGCCGTTTCTTTTGGGAAATAGCATCAAGTGGTTTTAGTTGCCCTGAATGGTCTTTTTGGCAGTCAACTGTTACGGTGCATCAACATTATGGCGGTAAAGAGCTAATGCTTTGGCAAAACGCAGATTTTAAACGGGCTGTTGAAATTGGCAAGGCATATATCCGTGGAAAAAACGCCTGGGGAAAACCAGGAGTTGTTGTAAGTGCTATGCGTGGATTACCCTGTACTATATACACTGGGGAAGTATTTGATACAAATGTTGCCGTCATCGTTCCTCATAATCCATCCCATCTCCCCGCCATCTGGTGCTTCTGTTCTTCGCCGGAATATAACGAAGCTGTNCGAAAGATTGATCAGNNACTTAANGTAACAAATGCNACANTGGTTAAAGTCCCCTTCGACCTGGAATACTGGCAGAAAGTAGCCGCCGAGAAATATCCCAACGGCCTTCCCGAACCTTATTCGGACGACCCGACTCAGTGGATCTTCCACGGGCACCCGGCAGTTTCTACCAGCCCCCTTCAGGTGGCGGTGGCCCGCCTTCTGGGCTACCGCTGGCCGGCGGAACTGGATGATTCGATGCGGTTGTCTCCGGAAGCACGCGAGTTGGTACAGCGCTGCAGGGAGCTGGAAGATTATGCCGATAGTGACGGCATAGTGTGCATCTCTTCCGTTCGCGGAGAAGACCCGGCTGCTGAACGCCTTCGGGCGTTGCTCGCCGCCGCATATGGGGATGACTGGTCGCCAACAAAAGAACAGGAACTTATCGCAGCAACGGGTTCAGAAGCGAAGGAGCTTGACGAGTGGCTTCGCAACGATTTCTTTGAACAGCACTGTAAGCTATTCCACCACCGGCCCTTCATCTGGCATATCTGGGACGGGCGCCGGCGCGACGGTTTCCATGCCCTAGTCAACTACCACAAGCTTGCCGAGGGCAATGGCAAAGGCAGGCAGGTTTTAGAAAGCCTCACTTATAGTTATCTCGGTGAGTGGATTACCCGGCAGAAAGATGGGGTGAAGCGGGGCGAAGGTGGTGCTGAGGACCGGCTGGCAGCGGCATTAGAATTGCAAAAACGCCTCATTGCCATCCTCGAAGGTGAACCTCCTTTCGACATTTTCGTCCGCTGGAAGCCTATCGAACAGCAGCCCATCGGCTGGGAACCGGATATCAACGACGGAGTGCGGATCAACATCCGGCCGTTTATGGCTTCTGATATTCCTGGTGGCCGAAAAGGTGCCGGCATCCTCCGGTGGAAGCCCAATATTAATTGGGGCAAGGACCGCGGTAAAGAACCAACGCGTCCTCAAGAACAGTTTCCCTGGTTCTGGAAGAATGGTAAGTTTACCGGCGACCGGGTCAATGATGTGCATTTAACCAATGAAGAAAAAAGAAAAGCACGTGAGGCAGTGAACAGGAAGTCGAGGAGTAGATAGCCATGTCTATTAGGACAAGTAAAATGACAGCAAATACGCTGCTTGAAGCCGTGCGTGAGTCGTTACTTCGAGCCGGCCGGTATGATCCAGGCACTGTTGTCCCGCCGGCAGCGATTCTCTGGACCGATGCCGACGGCCAATGGCAGCCTCTGGTATCCCAATTGCGCCCACTTATGCCGGAACTTTTGACCCTGGGAGATTACAACCCGGAAGAAAAAACCGGACCGGCAATTTGGCTGCGTTGTATTATTGAACGAATGCTACCTGAAGTTGAACTACCGGATAAAGCCATCCCAATCATTTACATGCCAAACGTGAGCCGGCAGGTACTCCGAGCCGGCGAGGAGTGTCCGGACAGCCTCAAACCGCTGGTGGAACTGCAGTATCGCGGTACGGTTTGGACACAGCGTAACGGTAAAGACTGGACAGTTGAGGCATTTTTGGTATCAGAAGATGGTCTGGGCCTGGATGTGGCTAAAGATAAACAGACCCGGCAGGCGATGCTTCGGGCACTACCGCAATTGGCCACCACCCCTGTATCACGGTTGCGAGGTAAACGCCTGGAGGCTGAGGATTTTGATAAGTTGATGGTTGCAGATACCTCCCGGGACTTGCTGTTATGGCTGAATGACCCGGTTCATACGCGCGAGAAATGGGGTAACGACAAGTGGGCGGCATTTTGTGCTCGTTGTAAGGTGGAATATGAGATCGATCCGGGAGAAGGCGAACTTGTTGTTGCTGAAAAAATGGGATTGCGGGATAACGAAGCCTGGCAGACTTTGTGGCAAAGATATGCCGAAGCCCCGGCGCTTTACCCCGGTATTCCCGAAATCTTGCGGCGCGCCAAACCGGCCAGACTGTTATTTGACCGGGAACCCTGGCCGGATGAAAACGAAGCGGAAGAGGCTTCGCTGAGGCAGAGTCTCTTGGAATTGGAAAGATTATCTTCCGCTGATGCCAGACAAAGAATCGAAGAACTCGAAAAGGAACACGGTGCACGGAGGGAGTGGGTCTGGGCCCGGCTGGGGCAGAGCCCGCTGGCCGTGGCCTTAAAACACCTCGTAACCCTGGCGCGAAAAACAGCTCAAGGCCTTGGAGGCGACTCGCCAAAAGCAATGGCTGATCTGTATACGGAAGGTGGATATCTGGCCGATGATGCCGTATTGAGGGCAGTTAGCAGCGTAAAATCATCTGAGGATACGAGGGCAATACAAGTTGCTATTCGCAGTATTTATCTGCCCTGGCTGGAGGATACAACCCGGCATTTTCAAGATTTAATTGCAACCTTCCCTTTGCCGAACGTTGCCAGCAAAACCCAAACTTTAATTGCCGCCAATCCTGGACAGTGTTTGCTTTTTGTGGATGGGCTGCGATTCGACATTGCCCGGCGACTGGTTGCCATGGCCGAAGAAAGACAGCTCCAGGTAAATATAAACTGGCGCTGGGCCGGACTGCCCACAGTAACGGCAACGGCGAAACCAGCAGTCTCCCCAATAGCAGGAAAGCTTTCAGGTGATCTACCCGGCGAAGATTTTATTCCGGAGACTGCTGAGGCCAATCTTTCACTAACTCCCGACCGGTTTCGCAAACTTTTAACGGAGGCAGGCTATCAGGTGTTTAATTCCTTTGAGACGGGCAACCCGGATGAGCCTGGAGCACGTGGGTGGACGGAATTTGGCGAATTTGACAGATTGGGTCATACATTGCAAAGCAGGCTCGCTGCCCGCATCGATGAACAGCTTGAGCTGGTTGTAGACCGAATCCAAGATTTACTGGAGGCCGGCTGGAAGCAGGTGCGCATTGTCACGGACCACGGGTGGCTTTTAGTTCCGGGTGGGCTGCCGGCCATGAAACTACCCAAATACCTCACCGAAAGCCGCTGGACAAGATGCGCCGCCATCAGGCCAGGAACCCGTGTTGATGTGCCAACTGCTGGATGGTACTGGAATGCATATCAGCACTTTGCTTTTGCACCGGGGGTATATTGTTTCGTCAAAGGTAACGAGTATGCCCACGGAGGCGTAAGTCTTCAGGAATGCCTTATTCCTGATTTGACCTTTAATTCGATCGAGTTACTTCAGGTAGCAGTTAGTATAAGGGAAATTCAATGGTTTGGGATGCGTTGTCGCGTTGCAGTTAATGCCAGCAGTGCCGAAGTCATAGCCGACCTTCGGACAAAACCCAATGATCCGAATTCCAGTATTACTACGCCCAAGCAGATTGATTCCACTGGACGTGTTGGACTTCTTGTCGCGGACGATTCCCTTGAAGGAACTACGGTCAGTCTTGTCTTGCTCGACCCATCAGGACGCGTGCTTGCAAAGCAGGCAACCACCGTTGGAGGTGATGAGTAGGTATGGAGCTTGACGCCCTCGATAAATTGGCAGCTTCTGTATTTGACGGGTATATAGTTCGGAAAGACCTGGTGCGCAAATACAGCCGGCAGTATCCTGTACCCACCTACGTAGTAGAATTCCTGCTCGGCCGGTATTGTGCAACTGTCGATGAAAAGGAGATCGAGGAAGGCCTAGAGATTGTTGAGAGGCAATTAAGGGATCGCACGGTTAGGACCGGTGAAGAAGAGCTTTTTAAAGCACGGGCAAGAGAGATTGGTTCGGTCAAAATAATTGACCTCATCAAGGCTCGATTAGACACCAAAAACGATTGTTTTGTTGCCGAGCTACCAAGCTTGGGGCTAAAAGATGTCCGGATTGACGATGACTTGGTTCGTGAAAATGAGCGAATGCTGACCGATGGGTTTTACGCAGAAGTCACCCTCGCCTATGATGCTACCATTGCCCAGGAGAAAAACGGTCGTCCCTTCGCCATTGAAAGCTTACGAGCCATTCAACTTTCGAAGGTAGACGCACTGACAGTACTACAGCGAGGGAGGAGTCAATTCACCACCGATGAATGGAAACGTCTTCTAATACGTTCCGTAGGATTAGAACCGGATGCACTTTCGGAACGGGCTCAGAATATCGCCTTGTTGCGGATGGTGCCTTTTGTAGAGCGCAACTACAATCTTGTTGAAATAGGCCCCCGGGGGACCGGCAAAAGCCATTTGTTTCAACAAATCTCTCCTTACTCCCATTTAATTTCAGGTGGTAAAGCCACAGTAGCTAAAATGTTTGTGAATAATGCCACCGGACAACGTGGTCTTGTCTGCCACTATGATGTCGTGTGCTTTGATGAAGTATCTGGTATATCCTTCGATCAGAAAGACGGCGTCAACATTATGAAAGGGTACATGGCCTCTGGCGAATTCTCCCGCGGTAAGGAAAGTATTCGTGCTTCCGGCTCCATTGTAATGCTGGGGAATTTTGATATGGATGTTCAGCAGCAGCAACGCATCGGCCATTTATTTAGTCCACTTCCGCCGGAGATGCGGGATGATACGGCTTTTATGGACCGTATTCACGCGTATGTTCCAGGGTGGGAGTTTCCCAAGCTCAATCCAAATATTCATCTTACGGATCATTTTGGTTTAGTCAGCGACTTTCTCTCCGAATGCTGGCACAAACTCCGTGATGGTAGCCGGGTTTCCGTGTTGCAGGGTAGGGTTAACTGGGGAGGAGCGCTCAGCGGTCGTGATATTGAAGCCGTCAATAAAACCGTTAGCGGCCTGATCAAGCTGCTTTTCCCTGATCCCGAGATGCCGATACCTGATGAAGAGCTAGAAAAGATCGTCCGTATTGCCCTGGAATCGCGTCGCAGGGTGAAGGAACAGCAAAAGCGCTGCCTTAAGACTGAATTTCGAAATACTCATTTCAGCTTCTCCATGGGAGTAGATGGGGTGGAACAGTTTGTTTCCACGCCGGAACTCCATAGTGACGAAACCATTGACAGTGACCCTTTACCTCCAGGGCAGGTATGGGCGATCAGCCCCGGCGGTCAGGACGCTTCCCCAGCTCTGTATCGAATAGAGGTTACCGTTGGTCCTGGCAGTGGGGTAAAAATTCTTAACTCACCCGTTCCGCCGGCATTTCGGGAGAGCGTCCGTTACGGAGAACAGAATCTGTATGTTAGAGCCAAAGAACTGGTTGGTGACCGCGATCCGCGCGCGCATGAGTTTTCAATCCAATTACGCGCTATGGACGTGGAACGTTCAGGCCAGGGACTCGGTTTACCGGTGCTGATTGCCCTTTGCGGCTCCCTAATTGAGCGAAGCGTTAAGGGTGGATTGATCATAGTCGGAGCCTTAAACCTTGGTGGCTCAATTGAGATGATACCAAATCCGGTTGCTGTGGCCGAACTGGCCATTGAGAAAGGAGCTACGACGCTGTTAATGCCAATATCTTCTCGAAGGCAGCTATTTGATCTTCCTGACGAAATGGCTACGAAGATCAATATCGAATTTTATGCTGATGTCACTGATGCTTTTG
>JGI24503J29689_10010459_pt1 | contig 12792 bp, 7 predicted proteins | sample BioPla3RNA2_FD_29689 | JGI IMG/M metagenome (IMG submission 29689)
AAAAGCGGTTGGAGGTCGGTTTTGGCAATCTTCGAAAAATTCAATTTTGACATTGTTATCGCCATTGTCATAGCCGGATTTGTAGCGTTTGCCCTGTATTTCCGCTTTAAAAGACAACTCTCTCTAACGCTTTCTTTCCTACTGCCTTTTTTATTGATATATTTTTCATATGATTTTATCGCCGGAATCGCCGAAAAGACCGGATTCGGGAATTTTATCGCCAAGGTTCTGCCTTTTTCGGCCGAAAAAAAGTACCCGACGGCGATCGCGATTGCTGTTTTAACATATTTTTTGTTCGTGATCATTATCCGCTTGATTACGCTATTGTTTCGCGAACCCGTGGAAAAACAAATCACGAACAAAGATAAAATCTATCTGAAAATTATAAATGTCATCATGGGCTTGATAAACGGGTACGCGGCGATCGTCCTGTTGATGTTCGTCCTTAGCCCGGTGGTCGAGATTGACTACGAGAGGCCGGTCACGGCGATGGTCGCGAAAACGAGCCACCCCGTATTCGCGGTTTCGTTTTTGAATGAAATTAAAGCAAAGGAAAGAGAATACGCCGTCTACCGGGAAGCTTTTCGGCATTTAAGCGGCGAGCAGGCCGCTGCCGATTTATGGGCAATCAACCGGCGGCTTGATGAGGTCGAGGCGGAAAATCAATTTTTCGCCGCCGTCCTTTACCCCGAACTTAACGCTGACGCCCAGGCCTTAATCGATAGTCATTTGGAAAACGGCGATTTCATATCGGCTTTGTTAACGACCGTCGAAGAAAAGGAGATTTTGGATCGAGTTATTATCTTTCACGCCTCAACCGCCATCCTGCCGCAATTACAAGATTTCCGCGACCGGGCGGATAAAAGCATCGGGTATTGGCGACTCTATTGTTTTCTTCGCGGCGAAAACATTGACTTTGACGATTTTTTGGCTGTGACATCTTCGCTTGCGGCTAACGGGGACCGCTTAAGCCGCGATTTCCGTCATCTCAAGGAAAAAACCGCGTTTCGGAAACAAGCCGCGAATTTTCGCCATTTTCTTGAGAATTATCAAGCATACCGACAATTGCTTGATGATGAGCCGAATGACTTCGGCGAATATAGGGAAAGTTTTTCGGCGTTATATTCCGATTATGACGCATTATGCGCGTACGGGGAGAGGTTTTTGACCGCGTTTTCCGGCAACGGCGACCCGATAATCGAAGATATAAAAACGGCCTTTAAACGGTTGCTATTATGCCGGGAAAAAGCAAAAGCATATCCCGATGTGCCGGCGGACGTGAATATCGTGTTCGCCTCCGACGACGGGAAATGGTATTTAAAGAACCGGTGGGAAAAGGATAATATTTTCCGCTCTTATATAATCGATGCGATTACAAACCCGGATTCGTCGGGATACGCGCTTTATCACCGCTATATTTTTCACCGTTATTTTGATTTAGATAAAACCATTACCGCTAACGCTTTGTTGGGCGGGTTGGACACACTGGTTTTGAAAGGCCTTTTATCCGAGAAACAGGCGACGGATTATCTTAAACATCTGCTAGCCGACGCGAGGAGCGCGTTACGGGACGGGGCCGTGGAAAACCGATTATCTGAGGACTTCTATGAAGATTTACTTGCCAGCGATCACAAATTAATTAGTCCCGAAATAAAACAATATTTGCAGCAATAGACGCTAAAGGGGGAGTTCTCTTGGCAAAACCGGAGAAATTGGATATTTCCGTTTACGAACTTGATTCTTCGGGCAGGTACGTGAAAAGCCGGGAGAATGATCCGGTTATCGCTTTTCAGGACTCCGCCGTCGTCGCTACCGAACTTCCCGAGGAAAAAGCCCGGGCCTTGCGCGGAAATCCGTTTTTGTATAACGCGGAAAGGTCGGGGACGGAAGTTTACAGCATTGAAGATTTTCTTGTCACATATAAAAAAAGGGAATATCTGTTGGGCGACATTATCAGGAATGCCCGGTTTCCCCTTAGGGTCAGGAAGAAAGTATTCAAGAAAACTTTTAGATCATGGCGCAGGGATTATGTTAAAAAGAAAAAGCAAGTTTTTCGGGAAAATTTCCGCACCGTCGAGGTCGTTAAAAGTATTGGAAATATTAAGCTCCCGTTTTACATCGAACTCGCGATTTGGGCGATGTTCGCGGCGATGATTTTTATCGCCGGGATTGATTCCCCATTATGGCAAAAAATTGCCCGCGGCCGGTTCGGCATGTTCCTGCGGGAGGCCCTTGACGCCATGTACGCGTCGGCGCCGTGGTTGGGAATCGTCGCCAACATCTCTATTTATCTGCTCATTGTTTTGATTATACATTCGTTGTTTTTCCGAATCATCATCAAAGATTATCGCAAGTATTATCGCGAAGCGAATGACTATTTAACCAGAAGCGAGACGCAAATTAATCGCGAGTATAAAAAGAAAAGAAAAAAAGCGTACAAATATTACATGCGCTACCTTAAGAAGAAAAGCACGCCTTATTATCCCCCTCTGGACATTAACGAGATTCAGGAGGGCGAGGTCAATATTGAGGTGTTTGATATTGTAAGCAAAGCGACGGTAAACAGATCTTATCGTTTGATGAAAGCGGAACCGGCTTTAAAAGTTATTAAATCAATATTATTGATTTTAAGCATTGTCGGTCTGGTTGTTGTTTACGGCTATAGTATCGTTTACGTGATTATTGCAGCGCTATAGAAGTTGCCAATTCAGAAATTTGTACTACGGGCGTTCTCGCGCCTGGGAAAGAGGACAAAATGGAAAATGCAAAATTAAATACCGGCGAAAATATCACTGAAAATACACAGCCCGCAGAACCGGAAAAGGCCGTCGAAAATGCAAAACTCGTTGAACCGGAAGAGGCCGTCGAAAACGCAAAACCCGCGGAACCCGCGGAACCCGCTGAGGTTGCCGAAAAAAGCAATCCCGTAGAAGCGGAAAACGCTAGCGGAAACGAGGAAGACGACAAGGCGGCAGCCGGGAAAGCGCAAGCAAAAAAGCCGGCGGCTCCCACTCGGAGCCGTTCAGCCGCCGCTTTGACAACCCAAGAAAAGATTGAACAGATTAGGGCGACCGAACAGGCCAAGCTTGAGGCCTTGAAGGAAAGGGAGCGGGAAAAAACCAGATTAGCAATCGAAAAAGAACGCGAACGGTTGGAAAGGGAATTGCGCGCCGAGATACGACAGTTGGAGGCGCAATTGCAGTTGTCCCGTTCGGCGTTCGAAGAGGAATCTATCGCGGATGTTCCCGTTACGGAAGTAAAACCCGTAACCAAACCGAAACCCAAACCGAAGGCGACGAAAAAAGCCAAGGAAGTCGCCGCGGCGCCCGCCGAAGAAAAGAAGGAAGCGGAAGCGAAACCGAAGAAAACAAGAAAGGTCAAGACTGACAAACCGAAAGAACCGGCCAAGGATGTCAAAGCGCAAGAGCCGGTCGAGGTAGTCGAAGTTAAAGAACCCGTCATAGTTGCTAAAGATGAGCCCGCTGCCGAGGAAAAAGTAAAGGTTGTCGCCAAGGCGGAAGACAAAGAAATCGTTGCCGCGAAAGAGGATAAGCCGGTCGCGAAACCCGAACCCGACGAAACCCCGATAAGCAATTTGCAAAAGCTTAAAGAGCAAATCATGGCGCAGAAATTACTAGAAAAAGAGTTAATGGAAAAAGAAGCGAAAAAAGCGCAAGAACAGGATAAAACTATCAGCGAAAGAATTGCCAGTTTGGGGATGCTTACTGCGGAAGAAGGAGAACAGCTCATTTCCGTCGACGAATTTGAAGAACAAAGAAAAGTCATTGAGGGCCTGAAGGCGGAAAAGACGGAATTACAGGATAAAATAAATAATCTTCATGATAAACTTGATAAGCTGTTCAGATTGCAGTTAGACGGGATGAATCTGGTGGACGATGCCGAGGATTGCCGGCTGTCGTCATTGTTTGTAGAAAATTACGAAAAGCGGAAGCAGCAACTTGAGATTATGGAAAAAAAGATCACGGATTTAGAGAAAATAGTTTCCGATAACGCCCGTCAGATTGACGAAGCGGAACAAGCTTTCCTGCGGTTGCAGGAAACTCACCAGCTGCAGGCGCGCCGGCTCGCCGAACTATCCGAGCAAATTGATAACGTCGTCGGCAGACGGCCCGCTTTCGGTTATGCGGACGCGCCAATCGCGCCACGCGATTATTCCGCGGGATATCGTTCTTCCGAAATAGTATCGATCTATCGCGAGCTTGACGGCTTGCAAAGAGAAATTAACCGCCTGGCCACCTCCATGGAATACGGTCAGCGTTATGGCGGTTTTAAGGACAAGGAGCGCGAAATCGAGAGTTTGCGGTTGGAACTTGAAAAAAGAATGGGACAAGGACAATCGCAATACTGCCCGTATTACGCGTCGCCTCAGCATGCCGCGCCCGCAAACCCGGTCGGTAACGAACCCGCCGCAAACAAAGACGACAGGACGGCGGAGGAATTGATCGACGAGATCAATAAACTTAAAGAAGAAATAGCGGCGTTGAAGGAACAACAAAAGCAAAGTCACGAGGATTCCATCGCCATTATGAAAGAAGTGCAGAACGAACTGAGCCGGACCCGCGAAGAACAAAAAACTCTTACCGAACAAAAAGAGCGGGATATCGAATATTATAAGGAAAAGTTGGAAGAAAACGAAAAGGAAAAAGCGGTCCTGATTTCGGATAAAGAAAAGCATCTGCGGAAAATCGAATACTTGGAAAAAGAAATTACCGAGCGCGAGAAAACGATTAACGAAATGCGGGAACGCTTGAATAAACTGAGCGAGGACGATATTATCGACCCCGAATTCAAACGTAAAATCCGCGTCGTCCGCGAAATGGAAAAAGACATATTAAACCGCCTTTCGGAAGAAGAAAACTTATATCAAAAGAATCTTGACGATCTTGGCCAAAGAATAGCGGAAAAGAAAAAAATAATTGACGACATCCGCGCCAACCTCGAGCGTCTGGATCGTAATTATCAAAGCGGTTCCGATAAGTCTTCCATGGCTCGCGATCAATACGAACGGCAGAAAGGCAAGAGTTTGATCGAATTTCAATTGCAGCGCGAAAGTCTAAGCGATTTGGAAGATGATTATAAGCGCGCCGAAAAGAAATTCGAAGATTTTATCGAAGCGAAAAAAAGCGAGCTTAACAAGGTTAAAGTTAAGGAAGCGGAAATCGTGGAGTATTATCTTAACCGACTGCGTAAGGAAATCTCCGAAAGCGAGGGATTCCGTTCTTTACGCGAGGCCTTGCAGGAACGCGAGGATCTCAAATTGCAATTGGAAGAACTCAAAGCCAACCCGACCACGGGGGAAGAATACTCCCAGCCGGATGACTTTGACGATGACGCGATCGGTAGCGAGTTAAAAGCGGAGAGGAAAGATCAAATAATCCAGCATATCGATAAATTGGAAGAAGAGATTCGTTCCGAAACGCTGACTTACAACCAGTATCATCAAAAAATGACCGATTTACGAATCGAATTGGAAAAGCGAGTCGAATACGAGAAGCAATTGCGCAGTAAAGAAGAAGACGTGGCGAATTTCTATTCGCACAAGCTATCTTTAAATGAGTGTCAGAAGCAACTGCAGACGATTATCGATCAATTGGACGAAAAGAAGAGCAATTTGACGCGGCTTAGCGAAGACCCGTTGCTTAGAACCGAGTATCTTCGCCAAAAAGCCGAAATCAACGATTTGGAAGTCCATAAAAGCGATACCGAGGTGAAAATCGATTATTACAACAAAGCCATTGGCGAGTTGGAAGGCAAGCCGATAATCGACACCTATATGAAATTGGTTAATCAAATAAACCAAATCCGCGACGCCAGCAAGGAAATCCGGGAAAAGGCGGAAGAGGCAAAGCAATCGATTCAACAAAAATCCCAGCGTCTCGAGCAACTGAAAGAAAAACTTAGTCGTTATGAAAGTTCTTATTGATCCTTCGATTTCTCGGGTTTTGCCCGATTTCACCGTCATCGCCATGACGATGGATATAAAATTGGCCGATAGTTCGGTGATAAAGGATTTAGTCGCGCAATATGAAAAACAAATCAGGGAGGAATATTCATTGAGTGACATCTTGAATATTCCTCTTATTAAAGAGGGGCGCGACGGATATAAAAAGCTGGGAAAAGATCCGAGCCGGTATCGTTTGGCCTGCGAATCGCTGTTGAGAAGACTCGTGAAAGGAAGAGGGCTTTATTTAATCAATAATGTCGTGGACGCCGGCAATATCCTCTCAATCGAGGCGAAAAGATCGGTCGCCGTTCTCGACTATGATAAAATCGTCGGCGACGTTTTGATTCGTTTGGGTACGGAGGAAGACGAATTTGTCGGCATCGGCCGCGGCCCGCTTAACGTGAGCAATATCCCGGTTTATGTCGACGAGGTCGGGCCGTTCGGGTCGACGACTTCCGACACTCACCGGACAATGATCACGGAAGAGACGAAAAGAATATTACTGTTTATCATTTGTTTTTCTTCCTCATTGATTGAGAAACATAAATCTTTTGCTATATCCCTGTTTGAAAAATACGGGTATGCGCAAAATATTACCGATATTAAAGTTGAAAAATTGTAAGGATTGATGACGAATGAACGAAATCTCGAATTTTATTAAAACGATAATGGAAAACGACTTGAAGTCGGGAAAAGTGGACGCCATCAAGACCCGGTTTCCTCCCGAGCCAAGCGCGTATCTTCATCTCGGACATGCCCGGGCGATCGTTACCAATTTTGAATTGGCGCGGCTTTTCGGCGGGAAAACCAACCTGCGGTTTGACGATACCAACCCGACCACGGAAGAAAGCGAGTTTGTCGAGGCGATTATCGAGGATATTAAATGGCTCGGCTATGAGCCGGACGGAATTTATTTCGGTTCCGATTATTTTGAAAAATCTTACCAATACGCTCTCCTGCTTATCAAAAAAGGCCTGGCTTATGTTGATGATTTAAGCGCGGAGGAAATCAGCGAATACCGGGGAACGCTTGGCCAGCCGGGTCGGCCCTCGCCTTATCGAGACCGCGGCGTCGAGGAAAATTTAAGGCTTTTCGAGGAAATGCGCCAAGGGAAATACGAAGAGGGAGAAAAGGTCTTGCGGGCGAAGATCGATATGAGCCACCCCAATATGAATATGCGCGACCCTGTCCTGTACCGAATTATCAAAGCGCCGCACCATCGCCAGGGAACCAAATGGGTCATTTATCCGATGTATGATTTTGCCCACCCGCTCCAGGACGCGATTGAGGGCATAACCCATTCCTTGTGTAGCATCGAGTTTGAAAATCACCGAATTTTATACGATTGGGTCGTCGAAAACTGCGAAACCGAGCATAAACCCCAGCAAATCGAATTCGGGCGGCTCAACATTACCAACATGTCGTCGTTGATGAGCAAAAGATATTTGAAGCGCCTCGTTGAGGCCGGCGTCGTCGTCGGTTATGACGATCCGCGCCTCCCGACTTTGGTGGCGATGAAACGACGCGGTTACACGCCCGAGGCGATAAAGAAATTTATCCTGGCAACCGGTCTATCGCGCATAAATTCGACCGTCTCCATCGAGATGCTCGAACATTTCCTGCGCGAGGATTTGAAACTGAAAACGAAAAGAATAATGGCCGTCCAAAACCCTTTGAAGGTCGTGATTACCAATTATCCCGAGGGGAAAACCGAGTATTTAACTGTGCCGAATAATGTCGAGACGGAAGAATTGGGCGCTCGCGAAGTGCCCTTTTCCAAGCGCCTTTATATTAATCGCGACGATTTCTGTCTGACAAAGCCCAACAAGCATTATAAGCGCCTGGCCATCGGCCTGGAAGTCCGGCTTTTCCACGCTTATATTATTAAGGCGGAGAAGGCGATTCTTGACGAGGATGGGAACATTGTCGAGGTACATTGCGCTTACGATCCGGAAACAAAAAGCGGAAGCGCGCAGGCCGGAAGGAAAGTCAACGGGATTATTCATTTTGTCGAGGCGACGACGGCGTTGCCGGCGAAGTTTAATTTGTTCGAGCCGTTGGTAATTGACAATCCCGATGACAAACGCGATTTATTGGAAAGAATCAACCCCGATTCATGGATCGTGACGGAAGGTTTTGTGGAAAACTCGGGAATTGATTTTAATGTAGCGGAAAGGTTCCAGTTTATTCGCGACGGTTATTATGTCGTCGACAAGGAATCAAAGCCCGGGGCGTTGGTTTTTAATCAAATCGTACCGCTAAAGTCAAAATACAAGTAGAACGGAGTTTAGTATGTTAAGCAACTTGAACGAACAACAAAAAGCGGCGGTTATGGCTACCGAGGGGCCGGTAATGGTTTTTGCCGGCGCCGGTACCGGGAAAACCAGGACTCTCACTTATCGGGTTGCTTACATGGTTGACGTTGCCGGCATCAGGCCGGAGAATATATTGGCGATCACTTTTACCAATAAAGCGACGAACGAAATGAAATCGCGTCTGGAGCGGCTGATCGGGATGAATTATTTCGCCGTCACGATTACGACGTTTCATTCTTTTTGCGCGCGAATTTTGCGCCGGGAGATTCCCGCGTTGGGCTATTCCCGGCATTTCTCGATTATTGACGAGGAAGAACAGTTGAAAATCATCAACGCGCTTGTAAAAGAACAAAAACTTGACAAATCCGAGTATCCCGGGAAAAAAGTTCAAAAGATCATTAATTATTGCAAATGTTTCGATCAAACGCCGGACGATTCCGTGATCGATAAATTGCTGGAGTCATACGAGGAGCATAATCGCAAATATAATTTGCTTGATTTCGAGGATTTGTTGTTGAAGGTGGATATGCTGTTTGATCTTCACCCGGAAGTTTTGGAAAAATACGCCCGGATATACCGGTATGTCTTGGTTGACGAGTTTCAAGACACGAATATCGTTCAGTACCGGATTATGAAGAGATTAACGGCCGAAAGCCGGAATTATTTCGTCGTCGGCGACGACGATCAATCGATATACAGTTTCCGCGGCGCCAATTACCGAAACATTAAAATTTTCAAACAGGATTTCCCCGAGCACAGGATATTTTACCTAACGCAAAATTATCGCTCCACCCAGGCGATTCTGGACGGATGTAACCGCCTGATTGCCAACAACAAGGACCGGGAAAAGAAAAGCCTGTTCTCCGAAACGCCCGGGAATGATGACGATGTCGTGATCTTTCCGACATACAGCGAGAAGATGGAAGCGTCTTATATCGTCGACCAGATATTTTCCAAAAGGTTGAAAGGAGAACCTTATTCTTCTTTTGCCGTCCTGGCGCGCAACAGCAGTCTTTTGCGCAACATCGAGCATCATATGCGTCACGCCGGAATTCCTTACCGTATGTACGGGGGGATATCTTATTTTCGGAGAAAAGAAATCAAAGATATTATCGCGTATTTTAAATTTGCGCTTGATTATAATGACGTATATAGTTTCCGCCGCGTCGTTAACACCCCGGGACGTTCGCTCGGCGACGTTACCGTAAATAAGATAATTGCGGCAAAAGAAAAATTAAACGTTGATTTACTGGCCGCCATCGACCGTTGCGCAGACATAATCCCCATGTCCCGTTATCGCCGGCTGCTTGAATTCAAAAGCATTATCACGGAGCTCTCGGAAATGATCGAGACGGTTAACTTGGTTGAACTTTTTGAAACGTTGCTTGAAAAAACCGGATACCGGCGTTACCTCGAGGAGGAAGTCGGGGAAGAGGAGAGGGTTGAAAACGTCGAGGAATTTAAGAGCGTCCTTTATCAATTCGAAGAGGATTACCCGCATTTGACGCAGCGCGAAAAACTTGAGCTGGCGTTTGACGAGGCTTTCCTTTCGGAGGATAATTCGTTCAAAGCGTCGGAAGGCGACTACGCGGTTTTGTCGACAATTCATTCCGCTAAGGGTTTGGAATTTAAATATGTGTTCGTTATCGGCTTGGAGGAAAATGTCTTTCCGCTTACCTACCGATTATTAGACGACGAGGAAATGGAGGAGGAAAGGCGGGCCGCTTACGTTGCCTTTACTAGAGCGAAAAGAGGCCTGTATTTAATCAACGCGCAAAACCGTCTCCTTTATGGTCAGCGATACACCAACAAGCCGTCGCGGTTTATGCTTGAATTTCAAGGAATAGATTATGAAGAGTATCAAAACAATAATCTAAATATGTTCGCTTTTAACGGGGAGGATAAAGATGATATCCCGAAAAAAGCGACGCCCGATTACCGCGTCGGCGACAAAGTATTTCACAAAGTATTCGGTCCCGGCATTATTATCGCTTTGCAGGAAGACGCGGCGCAGATCTTCTTTGATAATTCCAAATCACTCACGAAGATCTTAATAGATCATCCAGCCCTGAGCAAAACGACTAAATAGATTAATAAAGCCTTTTTCGTCATGAAAAAGGCTTTTTTTGTCAATATTGCTTCTTCGTTGACAATATTGCTTCTTCGTTGACATCGACGGGATATTTCTTTATAATAAGAACATGAAAAAAAAGAGAAGAAAAAAGTGGACCAGATTCCGCCACAGGTTTGTATTTGCCGTTTTTCGCCCCTTTTTTTGGTTTTATATGCGCCTTAAGTATGGATTTCGTTATCAAAAATATCGCTTGCCGAAAGGCCCGGCGCTTATTTTGTTTAACCATCCGACGAACATGGATCCCATCATGACTTGCCTTTCAATTCCCGGTCCGATTTATTTTATCGCGACCGACGACATCTTTTCCATTCGCTTTTGGTCGCCCGTTATCCGTTATTTAGTGGCGCCAATCTCAAAAAGCAAAGCTGTCATTGACATCCAGACGATTCGAAACTGCATGCGGATCGTTAAAGAAGGCGGGCGGATCGGTCTTTCACCGGAGGGTAACCGCACTTATAACGGCGCCCTATGCCATATTAACCCGGCGGTCGTAAAAATGATCAGGCTACTGAAAATACCATTGGTATTTTATAATATTACGGGCGGTTACGGCGTTCACCCGCGGTTTTCGCCGCATCTGCGCAAGGGTCGAATCACGGGAAAGGTAAGAACGGTCATGACGCCGGAGGAATATCTGCCCCTTTCCGACGAAGAATTGTACCGAATCGTGGTTGAAAACCTCACTGTCGACGAGTTCGGTTCCGGACGGAAATACAAAAGCAAAAAACGGGCCGAAAAACTGGAAAGCGCGCTTTTCGTGTGCCCGGTTTGTCATGGCGTGTCAACGCTTTATTCGGAAAAACATCATTGTTATTGCCGGGAATGCGGCTTGGCGGTGGAATACACGGAAGAAGTGACATTGAGGTCTTCCCATCCCGACTTTCACTTTAACACCGTGCGCGAATGGGACATTTTTCAAAGAGAGTTCTTTTTGAAAAACAAACCGGCCTCGTTTTCCGATTCTCCCGTCGAATTGAGAAAGATTATTTTAAATAAGTTTAAAGAGCATTGCTTGGAAGGACGATTATCTATCGACGAGACGAGCCTTACGATTGAAAGCGACATGAAAAAAATAGTGTTTGCGCTAGAAAAAATAGTATCAGTCGCGCTTTTGGGGCAAAATAAAATTAACTTTTACCATGGGGATGATATATATCAATTAAGAGGAGATCATGCTTTTAACGCGCTAAAATACATATATTATTATCATGTCGCAAGAATGCAAAGACAAGGAGTAGAAGATGACTTTTTGGGAATTTGAAATTAGTTTTTACGAGAGTTTTATGTTGCTTGGAATCCTGATCGTCGTTTTTCTTTTGGCTAACGTCATCCGCAGGAAGGTCGGCTTTATCAGGAATTCGCTTTTGCCAACGGCGGTAATCGGCGGTATTCTTATGCTTGTTTTAAAAATCTTGCCCGTTTTCGACGGAATCCTCAACGACGCGGATAATAATCATTTTTTGGAGGCGATAACATATCACACGCTTGCCCTCGGCTTTATCGCGATCGCCTTGAAAACGATGGAAAAGCAAAAAAGCAAACACCGCCAACGGGAAATTATGGATGCCGGTTTGGTGACGGTCAATATGTATCTCATTCAAGGGTTGGTCGGGATTGCCTTAACGATTGCTTTTTCCGTTTTGTTTATGAAAGAACTATTGCCCGCGTCCGGACTGCTCTTGCCGATGGGGTTTGGTCAGGGAACCGGCCAGGCGCTTAATTTCGGCACAATGTTTGAGAATAATTATGGTTTCGCGGGCGGCGCTCATTTCGGGCTCTCGATCGCAGCTATCGGTTTTATTGTCGCCTGTCTAGTCGGCGTCCTGCATATCAACATTATGAAACGCCGCGGGAAAATAATAATCAAAAAAGAAAGTCCGGATTTTGTCTATCACGAGCAAATCAGCTCCCCGAACGAGATTCCGCTCACGGAATCGGTCGATAAATTTTCGATTCAAATCGTCTTGATTTTGCTCGTTTATTTTATTACTTTTCTGTTTATGGACGGGCTTTTCCGTTTGACGGGCGCGAACATCGTCACCGACTTGATTTGGGGTTTTAATTTTATTCTTGGAACGATATTTGCTATCCTGATAAAACAATTATTTAAGTTTTTTAAGAAAATCAACGTTATGACTCATGATTACCCGAACAATTATTTGCTTAATAGGATTAGCGGTTCCTTGTTTGACTTTATGATTATCTCGGGCATAGCCGCAATTGAAATCGGCGTTTTAAAGTCATTGATCGCGCCGCTTGTGTTGATTTGCGTTATCGGGACGATAGTAACTTATTTTTACGTGTTAAAAACGACGCGATATTTATTCCCCGACTACTCGGAAGAAGCTTTTCTTTCCCTCTTCGGGATGCTCACGGGA
>JGI24503J29689_10020843_pt1 | contig 12779 bp, 8 predicted proteins | sample BioPla3RNA2_FD_29689 | JGI IMG/M metagenome (IMG submission 29689)
GGATGCCCTATGGCTTATCAGCCGAGAAGGTACTACTGACCATTTTGACGACGGCTGGGACGGACGCAAACACTTCGGGACACCCACTGCATTTATCTTTACAGAAAACAAAGATGGTTTGATGCAAGTAAATGCGGATAAGACCATAGATGGAAGCATGATCAGTTTCTACGCCAATGCAGATACGGAATATGAACTGACATTGATCAAGTCCAATTTGGAACAATACACCAATTTACACCTGCACGATTTGGTAACCGAAACGAGCCTTGCGCTTGATGCAGATACAACTTACTACCGTTTCACGGCGACTAATGAAGGAAATGTAGAAAAACGATTTGTGATTTTAAACAACCATAAGCTAAAACTTAAAAACGACGGTTCAATCAATCCGTTAAACGCTTATCTGAAACATGATAACTTATTAATTGTTAATAATCTGAGTGATAACGAAGGACAAATAACCCTTTACAGCATTACCGGAAGCAATGTATTCTCGCAACATATACCGATTGGCATCACCGAGATACCGCTCAATCTCCCAAAAGGCATTTATTTGGTCAACCTGCGGGCAGAAAGCAATCATGAAACAGTAAAAATAGCAATAAGATAAACCCAGCCCGGACAGAAATAATGAGATCGATAATTAAAATACTGACCACACTGACACTTACACTTTTTGTTGTTGTAGGGGGAGGTTATTATTTTTACACGCTCGTTAACCCCGGGGCTTCCAATGGGACGTTTTGGTATGAGTTTTTTTTCATAGGTGAGCCGCGGCAAAACATGGAACTTGTACCTAACTATTATGAGAATTTGCCTTCCTTCAAGACAAATAATAGATCAAAACCTTACATACCGCCATCGAACCCATCATTGTTGGGATCAAGTGAATCAAGTGGAATAGGCAGAATAAATAGCAGTGTAGCCAATTCAAACTTGTCAAAGTACAATAATTTTAGCAACAGACAAACCACTGGTTCTAGTTTCAACACAAGTAGGGGCATTGCCCACAAAAATAATGTAAAAGAGAATAAATTCTATGGTGGTAGTACGGGTGGAGTAATGCCTTACAACACCTATGCATCGAGAGGGTTTGGAGGAACTTCCGGCTATGCAAACAACTACTCTTCCGGTGGTGCCATAAGTAGTATAAGCAGTCCGTTAGCAGTTCCTTTTTCAAATAGTTTTACGGGAACACCTCCCACCACAACCAGCGGCACCATATTGTTTGATCCGGGTGCTGCAACCACAGAAGAGATAGAACAAAATGCCATTCCGGTAGGGGATGGCCTGTGGATAATGTTGGCAATGGCGGGAGTGTATGGTTTGCTGAGAAAAAAGCATATTTCCAGCATAAAAATTCATTAAGCTTGATGATTTTTAAAATAAATTAATTATCTTTGCACCCTCTCTAAACATTAATAATTATTAGTTATTTAATATCTCGATACTTAGGAATATCCTTAGGAAAAGTGTCGTACAACTCCATAGAGAAACGATTTTTATCATATAATCAATCATTACGAACTGTTGATTATGAAATACTTCAAAACTTTGCTTGCTACCGTACTGTTTCTATCTGCTTCTTACGGTAGTATGCAGGCTCAGTTCCCTACAGCTTCAATTTGCAATACGGTACCGGGACCTCAGTTTTCCCAAAGCACTAGCACATCCGGCACACTTAACGGGGTAAAAGTTACCCGAACATTGACGCGTGGTTTGTTTTCAGCCCCAAACTCTACGAGTTGTAGCAGAACCTATTCCTCGGGCTATGCCTGGCTAAGAGCAGAAGACTCAGATAAACCTGAATCCGTAACTTATACATTTGATGAACCACAAAAATCCGTACAGGTTTTCCTACTTCTTTTGGGGAATTCATATTGGACTAATGCTACTGACGAAGCCGTCTTTGAAATAAAAACGGGAGAAACTATCTTACCCCTGACTTTAAGTAAAAACCCAACCAGTATAGATTGTAAAAACAAGGTAGCTATTTCCAATTCTTCAGTTATTTACAATCAAAACGACGGAACGTTGACTGACGCCGCTATCGTGGTATCTTCCAACACCCCGTTTACCTCGCTTACTATTACCAATCCAAGGGTTTCGGGAAACGGTTGGGGCTTTTTTGTGGAAATTTGTCCCACCTCCCTTGTACTTCTGGATACGGACAGCGATGGTATACCCGACAAATATGACTTAGATGATGACAACGACGGCATATTGGATACGGATGAAATGAATTGTACGGCCGTAAACGAATCACCTACTTTGCACAGTAATAGTACAAATGTTACTAAACCCGGAGATGCAATAGACGGTTCGACTAACACCTGGGCTACAATGCCGCGTTATAGTTCTAATTATTCTTATATAACTGTCGATTTAGGTGGTTCGTCAAAACCAGCGGGTACGTACATCGATATGTTTTTTTACAAGGATGGACCTGAGCCTAGATTAGAATATTCTTCATCTCCAACCAGCGGGTTTAAAATTTTATCCTCTTTTTTGAATCCAACTCCATGGAATTATGGCAAGAAAGCAACTTATATATTGCCGGAAGCTGCACGATACATTAAAGTCACAAATAGAAGCACGCAAGAGACTTCGTATGTATACGAAATTACATATACCTTATGTACCGACATTGATACCGACGGCGATGGTGTTCCCAACCGTTTAGACCCTGACTCCGATGGTGACGGCTGCCCCGATGCCGTAGAAGGCAGTGAACACATTTTGCTAGGTCAAATACACCCTGTAACACACCCGAATTATCCGGGACAAATAAAGGTAAAAGCAAACGGTACAAGTTCAGGTACACCCTCAGAGATCATCAGTATCGAACCAAATGCTTATGGTGTACCGGAATTGGTAAATCCTGCCACTTCCAACACATCTTTTTCAGCAGGTGTAGCCGATAATACCGATGGTACTTACGATATAGGTCAAGGTGCGGGAGATTCTAAAAATGCAAGTATCCACAGTCAATGCGATAACTATTGGATAGGTAATACTTCCGGTGTAAATCCAACGAATTGGAATACTTCCACCAACTGGACACAACTTTCACCCCCGGCACCGGGTAACAACGTGGCATTTGCCAACAATCAATCCGGTAATGGTAAATATGCTTTAGCCGACCTTCACGTACCTGTTGGCGACCCAAAAATTATAGGAAATTTAACCAACGAAACAAACTTTGCCACGGTAATTCCGACAGAAGCATCGCTCACCGTACGTGGAAACATTGTCGGTAGTGGTACGGCAGACAAAGCACATAAAATAGTGGTGGGTGCCGAAGCCGGTAAAGCTAACGGAACACTCATCGCTACTACGGGTTGCGGACAAAATATTTATGGTACCGTACAACTTTATGCCAAAGGACTAAAAGGAGAGGAACAAACCTGGATTGACAACATTGAAGGAAGTCCTACTAAAGGTCAGTCCTTTACAAGTTCCCACCACTGGCAGTATTTTGGTATCCCTGTAGATAGTATCATCGCCAAGCCTACATTCTCCGGAGCCACCCTGTATATGTATGATGAGACCTATAACGGCGATAATACACAATTTTATAAAAAATGGCATCGGTTAAACAGCAACAGCGTGTTAGAAGCCTTTAAAGGTTATTCCATCACTCAGGAAGAAGCCAAAATCTACAATATTACCGGAAAATTGAACTTCTGTGATAAAACTCTTACCTTGACACGCCAGGCTCCGGTTGTAACGGGAGCGACCGGAGACATTCAAAACGTACGTTACGGCCTGGGGCAAAACCTGTTCGGTAATTCCTATACGGCAGCGATTGATATTAATCAGCTCACATTCCCTCCGGAAATAGAATCTACCGTATATCTGTATAATACCGGACGTTTTCACGACTGGGCTTCTACCGGAATACTGACTACAGGAGCAACTCCGCAATTGAGTGCCGGAAACTGGTTCGCCGTTCCGAAAAACGCTTCTCCGGCCATATGGGACAATCAAATCCCTTCCATGCAGGGGTTTATGTTGAAATTTACCGACGCGGCATTGGAAGCGGGTCCGGGTGCCCCTGTAACGATCACTATCCCGTACGCAGCAGCAGGAGAACCGAAGGTCATCCCAAACACCAAACCTCAGTTGGCGCCGGGACAACATGGACAGCGGGTTGGAAAAACCATTGAACAAGAACAAGCGTCTCCACTCTCCTACCTCCGCATAAACCTGGAGAGCGCCTCCACCCGGGATGCCCTCTGGCTTATCAGCCGGGAAGGGACCACCAATCGTTTTGACAACGGCTGGGATGGATACAAGTCCTTCGGGACACCCACCGCCTATATTTTCACAGAAAATGAAGATGGTTTGATGCAGGTAAATACAGATAAGACCATAGATGGAAGCATGATCAGTTTCTACGCCAATGCAGATACCGAGTATGAATTGACACTGATCAAATCCAATTTAGAACAATACACCAATTTACATCTGCACGACTTGATAAACGAAACAAGCCTCGCACTTGATTCAGATACAACCCACTACTATTTTACAGCTGTTAATAACGGTAATGCAGAAAAACGATTTGTGATTTTAAATAACCATAAATTAAAGCTTAAAAACGATGGTTCAGTTAATCCACTGAGCGCTTATCTTAAAGATGATAACCTGCTGACCATCAACAATCTGAGTGAAAAAGAAGGACGAATAACCATCTATAGCACTACCGGAAGCATGCTTTTCTCACAGCATATGCCGACAGATATAACCGAAATGCCGCTCAATCTCCCAAAGGGTATTTATTTAGTCAATCTGCAAGTAGAAGGCAATCGTGAAATGGTAAAAATAGTGGTAAGATAAACCCCGGAGCCTGCTACAACTACAAAAGAGGTAAAACAAAATACTATTCCGGTCGACAATAGCAGAAATGAATAGCTTATCAAGGAAGAGATACTGTACTTTTTAACAAAAATTACAAATTTTAATCACTGCGCAACCATCTAAAAACCAACACCTTACTTTATCTCCAAAAAAATTAACATATAGTTTGATCGTAAATTGAAAATTAACTTGTACCTTTGTGCACGTGCACGGCATGCTTAAATTTCTATACACGCTCAAATTTTTATGTATAAAAATTTATGGAAATCGATTCTTCTTTGAAAGCGGTATTCGTACCATAACATGATATTTTTTGATATTTTTCTTGTTTTGAAGCATATAAATACCCTTAAAGTTGATTGTTTTAAAAAATTTTAATTACTTTTGTAGTTTTGATAGGTGAAACTAGTTTGATATTTTGGATTTTGAACAATCCTTAAGCTAAACCCTGAGGAAAAATGATGATTCATCACATGAAAAGAATTTATTTGACAATCTTTCTGCTTCTTTTCGTCTTCTGTTCTACCAAGTCACAACAACCTGCAAGAACGGTCAACTTTAGCACCCCCATAAGTGGTGTAGCGAATTTTGACTCCATAGCTGACGCCATCTCCGGACTTTCCGCACCCGGCACAATTTGGGTAGCCATCGGGAACTATACCGAGGAGGAACTTATTGTTCCTTCAGGAATAACGCTGATTGGCGGTTTTCCCGGCAATGCCACTTCATTAAACGACAGAATTTATCCGGGTCGTGCAACACCCAGCCAGCAAAGTGTTTTAGACGGTCAATACGAACATCGTGTAGCAACGGTTTACGGTACATTGGATGGGTTTGTGATTACAAAAGGATATGCTTTTGATACAATTTCCGGTTCCATAAAGGGAGCGGGAGGCGGATTGCTGATTGACGGAGGGACCGTGATGAATTGCATCATCCATAACAATGTAGCTTCTGAATTAGAACCCGAACCCGGAATTATTCCGGGAACTTTTGTGGGCAGTATAGGGGACATTTATTGTACGGACGGAACCATCATTCAACCGACTTATTCGATAAATTCGCAGGGGAAAGTGGTGGCTAGTTTGTCTAGTTCGGATAGTTTGATACTTTCGCAAAAAACCCCTCAAGGCATCATTTTTTATGTAGATCCGGCTCCCACAACAGGCAGAATCCATGTGATGGGGAAAATTCTTACTACTAATAATGATAAGAGGATGTGGTTTAATCCGCCTATTGATGCGGCAAATTTACCCAATATGGCAACTTTGGACGAGGCTATGGAAGATTTTAACGGGCGTTCGAATTCAGATTCATTGACTGTGAGCATATCTCAATGGATCCAAGACAACACCCCTCCTTCGGGAATACCACCTTGGTACGAGCCTAATTATGCCCTGAAGTATATAGAGGCATATAACACACCTGCCGGTACCTTAGGAGAATGGCATCTTCCTGCCGGGGGAGAGTTGTACAAAATGTGGGAGGTTTTTCCGCAGATGGATGCCTGCGCACGAGATATACTCAAGTGGATTGAACCATCAGCAAGTATGTTTCCCAAAGGAATGTATGTATCATCCACTGAATGCGACACTCCTGATACTGACCGTATGTGGGGGCTTGACACCAATTCCTATCCGTGGGGTGGATGGGGTTTAGCAAAAAGAAGCAAAACAGAAAGAGGTTTTATTGTTCCCGTAACGATTAAATATCAATCGCTTCGATAAAAAATATGAGAAGAACCATTTTACATATCCTTGTCCTTGTCATAGGTTTGACATACAGTGATATTGTCTCAACACAAACTGCTGAAGGGGGAGGTGTGTATATCCGAAATAACGGAAAACTCATCAACAGCATTGTCACTGAAAATTATGCAGTTAACGGGTTTGGCGTTGCCGGAGCTGCAGGTGAAGTGGTCAATTGCAAGGTTACTGATAACTATTACCTGAAATCTTCTGTCGTTTATCCGGGTGATATGTTTTTTGACGACGGTGTGGTGTACACGCCAGTATATGATGCCAACGGAAATTTAATTTTTCCGGATAACTACGATGCTTCGAATGTGATTGGCATATGCTTTTGGAGCAATACACATAACGATTATATCAACGGTCGCTCGTGGATTTTGGCACTGGATGAAGTGTCTTTAATTTGGTGCCCGAGGGGCTTGAACGCTGACGGCACCGGCGGATGGAATCCCCCGGATATACCCGACTTGTATAATTATCAGACGGCAGAGGCTGCTTTGATGGATTACGACGGAGAAGGCAATACGGCACTTATTGTCAATCACTCCGGATTCGTCGAACAACCTACCAAGTCATACGCCTTGACTGTGGATAATTGTGCAGCCAAGTATTGTTACGAATACAGACGTGCGGCGGGAGAAGATGCCAAATGGTTTTTACCTTCAATCGGTCAATTGCGCAGACTTGAAATTGAATTAGACCTTATCAATGAACTTTTAGGATTATTGAATAAACCATTGATCCAAGGACGGTATTGGTCATCCAACGAACGCACCCGAACGGCTGCATGGAACTATAATTTTCCACTCACTGCCGGCCAGCCTGCACAGGCTAATAAAATATCGGGTGTTTATAAAGTTCGGCCTGTTGCAATGATATCGCAAAGATAGAGCATGAAATTGATCAAAAACATATGGTTTTTATTGTGTTGTTTGTTCGTAACAGGGATGAGCATGGCTCAGTCTGCACTGCCTACCGGTATTTCAGGGTCATTGCAAGTGATCAATTCAATCGTGGACAATGATCATGATTTTGACCAATTGGGCAGTAGCGTAACAGCTACCTATTCCGCAATATATGGAGAGACGTTAGTGCCCGGAACAGGTAATCAAATAATTCCGGAAGACACGGTATTTCAAGACCAGTTAGCTGCCCCGGCAGAAGTGTACTCTTATTATTTATCGCCAACCACCGACTTGGTGAATGCCGGCAATCAGGTTATGGGTATCCCTACTCGTGACATCAACGGCAACCCTCGTCCATACAACGATACAATTGATATCGGTCCGGTGGAGTATTCCATCATATTCAACAGAGGAGACGGCAATTGGAACATGGCCGGAAAGTGGAATATTGATCGCATCCCCCACCAACATGATGTGGTCACTGTGATAGATGAATCCACTGTGAATAATGCCAACGCAGTATGTAAGTCTATCATTGAGATTGGTGAACAAGGAAAAGTGATCATTACCCCTAATAACCAATTGGAGGTTAAGACAATCATCAACAATACCCATGTGGACAGGTTGCACATCAAAGCATCCTTGGGAAATCCCAACGGCACTTTGATCTTCCAGAATCCTGAATCCAATCCTGTTTCAGCAACAGTGGAAATGTATTCGATGGCTTATATTGATAGCAGTCTCCCTGATGGTGACACCGACAAACTCAACTGGCAGTACTTCGGAATTCCTCTGCGCACCCTGGTTGCTGCACCAACTTTTACCGGGGCTTATGTAAGAAAATTTGATGAAACTTCCAATGAATACAGTAAATGGGAAGCATTGGCAAACACTGACATGCTCGTTTCGTTCCGGGGGTATGAAGTAGTTCAGCCGGAAGAAAAAACATATATTTTTCAGGGCATTCTTGAAAACAGAGATGCTACAATATCCCTCAGCAAGTCTGTAGTAGACTATTATTCCGGTCAGCATGTATTGGCAAATCCCTACACAGCCGCCATCAAAGTAAGCGATATGACCTTCGATACCAACACAGAGGCAACGGTTTATATTTACCACTCCGGGTCATATGCTGATTGGAATGTAGATAAAACCCACGGACGTTTGGGAACTGAAAGAGGTCAATATTTGGCAGTTCCGAAAAATGCAGCGGGAACAATTCTGCCAGGTGGAATACCATCTATGCAAGGTTTTGTGGTTAGAGCTACTGCCAATAGTGGCAGTGTCACTATCCCCTACTCTTCTTACACTAAAAATGCCGGCGCACAAAGAATCAAAAGTCAGGATCGTGTACTTCCACACTTGCTTGTTGAATTGCATGGAAACAACACCATGGATCGGGCTTGGTTATTCCATGAGCCGTCTTCTTCCAAATTCTTTGATAATGGGTGGGATGGCTACAAAATCATCAAGGACAACAGTACATCTGCCGCAATTTATTTCAATGAGCCGGCAGGTGATTTACAAGTCAACACAATCAATGATTTCAGTGATGTTGATTTACACTTCAAAGAAGGAATTGACGAAGCATATACCATCAAAATAATCAACAAGGATGTTGATGAATTGTATCCTTCTCTGTACTTAGTCGACCTCTATGAAAACAAACTGACAGAAATCCGGTCGGATACAACCTGTTATTCATTTGGGAAAGTATATAACAAGTCAAATGAAAGATTTAAAATTATCAATATCAACAACGATGAGCTTGATTCTGACCCCAAATTGATTAATATATACAACATCAATCAATGTTATGTGGTTGTTCAAAATTTAACGGAAGAGGACGGATACTGTATCGCTTATGATATGTCCGGAAGATTGCTGAAACAGCAAGCTTTACCGGCAAAAAAACGTACTTCTTTTGACCTTGACAATAATTATACGGGGATTGTATTAGTGAGGGCAATTGCAGGTGATGCGGTTGAAACCGGCAAGTTTTTAATAAGAAGATAATGATTACATGAGGAGAGAGTTTCTTTACATATTGTTTTTTGTAGCTTTGATCGGAGTGGGTATTTACCTGGTCAAAACAACTTATTCTGATGACATGCTCTCTCAAGATTACTTGGTGTATGTAAGTCCGATAAAAAATCCCTACAACCAGGATTTTAAATCATCCAAAATTGCTTCTTCGAAAAAATCTGTCACGTCTCAAAGTTTGGTGGACAACCCGTTTTCCAGTTACACAAATCAAAACAATCAACTTCCAAATTACAAAGCGACTACACCATCTGCTTCTACCTCACAGCTACCCTCAACCCACAATGCTTCAAGGAAGAGCCCTATTGCCACTTCAATCGGTGGAGGAGCAACCGCGCCTATACCATACGGATTTGGAGGATCAAGTTCAAGAAAAAATTCGGAATCAGGAACAAGTTCCAGTGCCTTCATAGCACAAGGTCCACTTTTGTCAAGTTCCAGTTCCCTCTCCGGTAGGAGTTCCGTTCCCACCTCCGGCAGTCAAGGTACTATATTGACATCACCGCCTTCAGATCCTATTATTGATGATTATGTCCCCGGTGACATCACACATCCGGGTATAGATCCAACTGAAGACCCCATCGGCATTCCGGTAGGAGAAGGACTGTTGCCACTGCTACTCATGGGGATTGTTTTTGCGCTTTTAAAATCACGGAAAAGCGCCTTCTGAAAGAAACTTGATTAATCATCTGTAAAGATTCCCACCTAATAATACAGTATGTATGTGTTGCCCTTGCAGGGCGTGTATTTTACTATTCCGTACATATTCCCCAAGGCGTTGCTCTGGGTTAATGTCAATCCAACATACCAGGCGCCCTGAAGGGGCAACATAATTCTCAAACCTGCTTTAAAATTTAAATTTAACAATAATATCCCTAAATAATTTAAGTATATTTTTTATATTTGCACGTTTCGCATAAGCTACCATATAATACCTACAAGAGAACCTGTTTAAAAGCAAATCGATGGAACAACGTAAAAAATTTGGTACAGCTCCTGTCTTCTTTACAGCCATCTCCACCATATTGGGTGCAGTTTTATTCTTACGATTCGGATATGCCGTTGGTACAGTTGGTTTTTGGGGAGTGATTTTAATCATTCTGTTGGGTCATACTGTCACGATTCCCACTGCATTGGCAATTTCTGAAATAGCCACCAACAAACGGGTTGAAGGTGGAGGTGAGTATTACATTATTTCCCGCTCTTTTGGACTGAATATCGGAGCTACCATCGGTATCGTCCTATATCTTTCTCAGGCGATAAGCGTAGCTTTTTATGTCATTGCCTTCACAGAATCTTTTTCTTTCTTGTTTGATTTCTTGAAAGACAAGTATGACCTCATACTTCCGCGCCAGGTTATTAGTGTTCCTGTGATGCTTCTTTTAGCTTATATGATTATTAAGAAAGGAGCCGACATGGGAATGAAAGTTTTGTATATCATTACAGGGATACTTGGTGTTTCCTTGTTGTTGTTCTTTCTTGGAAGAACAGAATTTTCGGCCGGATCAAGTTTTAGTTTAGCCAATGCTCAGTTTCGCAATATGGACCAGTTCTTCCTGGTCTTCGCCATTGTATTTCCCGCATTCACAGGCATGACAGCCGGTGTGGGTTTGTCCGGCGATTTAAAAAATCCGGGCAAATCCATTCCGTTGGGAACTATTGCGGCAACTCTGATTGGAATGGTCACTTACCTGTTGGTTGCTTATAAATTAGCTCATTCCGCCAGTCCGGAGGACTTAGTTAGCAATCAGCTGATCATGGCTGATATTGCGGTATGGGGATCTGTCGTTATTCCGCTGGGATTAGCTGCTGCCACAAGCTCAGCCGCTCTGGGGGTGGCCTTGGTAGCACCACGCACCTTACAAGCCCTCGCTACCGACGAGTCTTTCCCCTCCAATAAAATCAATGAGTGGCTGACTAAAAACAGAGAAAGTGATGGAGAACCCGTCAACGCAACCCTTGTTACTTGTGTAATTGCCATTTTCTTTGTATTGATTGGAGATGTGGATATGGTAGCACAAATTATCTCCATGTTTTTTCTGGTAAGCTACGGCTCCATCTGTTTGATTTCGTTCTTGAACCATTTTGGATCATCACCTTCCTATCGTCCTTCTTTTAAGTCAAAATGGTTTTTCTCCTTGATCGGCTTTGCAGCATCTGTCCTGATCATGTTTCAAATCAGCGTAATCTACACTTTGTCTGCTTTAGTCGTTTTGGTGCTCATTTATATTTATATTGATAACCTGCATAAAAAGCGCAAAGGTTTGGAGTCCATCTTTGCCAATTCCATTTTCCAGCTAAACAGGTGGTTGCAAGTCTATATTCAGAGACAAAAGATCTCTAACGTCGATAAAGAGTGGCGGCCCAGTGCCATTTGCATATCGAAAAATTCCTTCAAATATGACAATGCTTTTCGTTTATTGAATTGGCTGTCTTATAAATTCGGATTTGGAACTTACCTGCATTTCATTCAGGATTATTACTCAAGAGAAACCAACGAGCGCGCTCAGAAAGAATTGGTGAAAATTCTGAAAAATATTGAAATTGACCACAGCGTTTATGTCAACACCATTGTATCCCCATCCAACACATCTGCCATTGTGCAAGCCATACAAATCCCGGGTATTGCCGGCATGGAGAACAATATGTTGATTTTTGACTACGACAAGGAAGAACCTGATGATCTGGATATCATCATTGACAACTACCGTATAGTCAATGCCGGTGATTTCGATATTTGTATTTTGGCTGTTTCCAGAAAACCCATCTTTTATAAAAACGGCATACATGTGTGGATCAAGACGTACGATGAGTTAAATGCCAATTTAATGATACTGATGAGTTTTATTATTTTAGGTCATCCCGATTGGAGAAGAAGTTCAATCAAAATTTATTATTTCTGCCGAGAAGATGAAAAAGAGGCTGTAAAAGCCTGGTTCGATGAGTTGATCGTGAGTGGCAGGATGCCAATTTATCAGCACAATATTGAAATTGTAGTTCGTAAAGAAGAAATCTCTTATAAGAAAACCATAGCCGATTACTCTTCGGAAGCGGGCCTGACTATCATCGGCTTTACTGCAGAAGAGGTAAGATCACATGGTCGTGATGTGTTTGAAGGATATGATGCATTGGGCAGCGTATTGTTTGTCAATGCATCTTCAGCAAAGAAAATTGAGTGAGTGTAAAGGTAAAATCGAACAAAATACGATTATCA
>JGI24503J29689_10017521_pt1 | contig 12737 bp, 6 predicted proteins | sample BioPla3RNA2_FD_29689 | JGI IMG/M metagenome (IMG submission 29689)
TGCTTATGTATTCGAATGCAATGGGGCAAATTTCCGATTCGGTGGTGGAAGCGTCTCACGTAGACGGAGTCAATACGATTCAGGAGTTTTGGTATATAACTCTTCCTTCTATATTCCCAACGTTAACGACTTTCCTTGTAGCGGGCGTTGCGGGAATATTTATCAATCAATTATCACTGTTCAGTTTTTTCGGACCAAGTGCACAGCTTGAATACAGAACGATAGGTTATTATATTTTCCAAATAGTACAAGGCAGTTCCGGCAAAAACGATTACAGTTATGCGGCTGCGATAGGTTTGGTGTCTACTATGATAGTTATTCCGTTAACTTTGTTAGTGAAATACTTGTTGGAAAAATTCGGACCGAGTGAGGATTAATATGAAAAAAAACGATATAATGAAATCTTTCAGTATAACTAAAACAATAATATCGTGTGTTTTATTGCTGTATTGCATATCGCTGTTATTCATTTTGATTTGGTCTTTGATAAGCACGTTCAAATTCCAAAACGATTTTTTAAGCAACGTTATAGGTTTACCTTCCAAAGAATACGGCTGGACTTTAACGAATTACTTTACTGCATTCAAAGAGTTCTATATAACCGTTAACATAAACACAAGAGTATATATAGAAACTATGCTGATAAACACTCTTTTGTATACGGTTGGTTGTGCGTTTTTCGCCACCCTTACTCCGTGCTTGATGGCTTATTTGTGTGCAAAGTTCAGGTTTAGGTTCGGAAAGATAATTTACACTACGGTAATCGTAACTATGATTATTCCGATAGTCGGTTCTTTGCCTTCCGAGTATTCTCTGGTTAAGGCACTCGGGTTTGACAATAATTTTCTCGGTATGTACGTAATGAAGGCAAACTTTTTGGGAATTTATTTTTTGGTTTTTTACGCTTCGTGGAAGTCTTTGCCAAACGATTTTATCGAAGCGGCAAGAGTCGACGGTATGAACGATTTCGGAATTTTATTAAAGATTATGTTTCCTTTGATAAAAACGACTTTCGGCGTTATATTCGTTTTGTATTTCGTTACCTTTTGGAACGATTACCAAGTCCCGATGCTCTATATTCCGAATTATCCGACTATGGCTTACGGCCTATTCGATATCTTTCAAGGCGGAGCGGCAAGAAGGGCGGAAACTTCGTCAGACGTAATGAAGTTAACTTTTGCAAACGTAGTAATGATGCCAATTCTTATATTATTTGTTTTTATGAAAGACAAACTTATCGGCAACTTAACTGTCGGTGGTGTTAAAGGATAATACGAGAATTATTTATGACAAAGTAAAAAGTATAGGGAGAATTATTTATGATAATTAAAAAAACAAAAGGAGAACTATTTATGACAAAGAAAAAAAGTAGGCTGATGATATTTTTCGGACTCGCTTTAACCGTTGGTTTAATAGGCTTTGTTTTCGGAAGTTTTAACGACGTTAAGGCACAGTCGTTGTCGGTATTCGACGGCGGAAATTTAACCGAATCCGTTGAAAAAATTACCGACGATATGTATTCGAAATGCTTGGTCGTTTCGGGAATAACGGAAGGTGCGTCTTCAAGGTTGAAAGGTGATTACTGCGGTGATTTCAGTTTGACATTTAATATACCGAACGGTAACTTGAATGTTCTTAAAACCGTTTTTACTTCAAATAATAACGAGTCTTTTTCGGTGGCTTATTATAAATCCGCTTCCGATAACGGAGTGTACGTGGAATACGGCGGTGAAAAAGCAGGTATAAACTACGAAAAAAAGAATATGGAATATACTTCCGAAAGAAATGCCGAAGGCAAGTATACGAGTGTGAAAGGCGACTACATAACTCTCAAATTCGATTGTGAAAAAATGTGCGTTTACGTTTCATCCGACACGCAAGCCGAAACGCTTGTTTGGAATTTCAAGCAAAGGTTTAACGACGGAAGGGATATAAAAGCCTTGTTGGATTCGTTCAAGAGTTATAAAGTAGATTTCGTCTTTGAAAAAGTCGAATATAACACTTTACCGATTTTACACGTTTATTCCTTAAACGGGGTGGATTTTACGGCAACTCTCACACAAGATAAAATTGCTCCGAACGTTTTTGCTTTTTGCGATACCGAGCCGATTGTCGGAGAAGATTTTATATTGCCTAAGCCTTATGCTTTCGACGTTGCAGACGGGAATATAAACTGTAATGAAGTAAACGTCGTTATTTACGACGATAATAAACAAATTGTATTTAACAAGGCTTATTCGGACGGCGTTAAGTATGAATTTACCAAAGACGGCAGTTATCAAATTCAATATTCGGTATCCGATTCAAGCGGAAATATCGGGCAGTACCTCGTATACTGTAATTGCGTTAAAGAAAAGGGAAACGCAGAGTTTAAGTATTCTTTCCCGTTAGACGGCAAAGATTACGGTTTGGGAGAGACGATAGTTTTGCCTTCTGCCGAAGTAGACTATGCAAATTCCAAAAAAATCAAAAAAACTTATGCAAATATATCCGTATACAAAGATGAAGAAATCATAAACGGATATTCCGATTTGTGTTCCGAAACGGAAAACGAATTGTTATTAAGCGAAAGCGGTGTTTACACCGTAATTTACACGGCGGATTTCGATACTGCAATCGTTAAAGAAGTTTTTGAAATCAACGTAGTAGAAGGAATTGCGTATTTATCCAACGTAAATTTAGAAAAAAATTACGGCAAAGGGGTAGAATTCGTCGTTCCGAGTGCAAGTATTACGATAGACGGAGAAACGGTTAACGCTTCTTCGAGAATAAAGTTTCCTTCGGGAGTAAGTTATTCCAATTTAACGGTCAGTCTTACCGAAATAGGCGAATATACGATTTCATATTTTGCCGTAACTAAAAAGGGAAATTATCAATTCGATAAAAAATTCAACGTTGTCGAAAGTAAATCCGAGTTGTTTGTAGACGCAAACAACAAAACCGACGTTTACGAATCTAACGTTTGGTTTAACCAAAAGGAAACGGGTGTAATGCTTTCTATGAAGGCAGGTGCAAGAGTTACTTACAAAAACCCCATTGATTTATCGATTAGCGGAAGGTCCGATTTTTTTATCACTTACTACGTAGTACCGAATACTATCGGTAACGCCGATTTCGGTGCGTTAAGGTTTATACTTACCGATATTTACGACGAAAGCAATTACATAGAAATTCTTTGTAAGGATTCGGGTGCGGTAAATACCGGCGGTATCGGAGCGTACGTTCAGGCGTCGCCTTTAGGGCAAAAACTTGCTATGGGTAACGAGAGGAGCGGATTTGATAACGGGCAGACCAATGCGTCCGGATATATTACGCTTGCAGGTTTTAGGGGCAACGTTTTCCCTACTCACAAAAAATCTATGTTACAAGGCGGTTTTGCTTTGGAATACGATTCCAAAAAAATATATCCCAACAATGCGTACGGTTTTGCAATCTCCGGAGAGTATAGCACATTATACGAAATAACCGATTTGGATAATCCCGATTATTACGAAACTCCGTGGAAGGGATTTACGGACGGAAAATGTTATTTGACGATTGTACCGGAACAAGTCGGTTCGAGAGCAAACTTGCTTATAACGAGCGTAGGCGGAGTTGATTTAAGCGACGGTAACTCTATCGAAGACGACGAATTAGTAATGAAAAGTACGGAATATTCGGAATCTTTCCCGATAGGAATTAAAAACGTTGACTATAAAATTCCGTCGATGGAAGCGTTAAGCAAATATTACGGCAAACTCGAAGTTCAAGAAAGAGTTTATTACGTTGTCAACAATTTACCGTGTGAAATAAGCGTTAAAGACGGTAAATTTACACCGACGGAAACGGGTAGATATACAATAGAATATTATGCCGTAACTCCAAACGGCGTTTCAAAGACCAAAACCGTTTCGATTAACGTAATGGACGAATATAAAAACGTTTCTATAGTTATTAAAGACGAAAAACAAGTTTCCTGTAAAGTCGGAGACCAAATAAATATTGCGGAAATCTCCGTAAACGATCCTATAGGGAACTATTCCGTTTCGGTTATCGCAAAATCACCTTCCGATAAAGAGTTGTCGGTTACGGATAACGTTTTTACGCCGAACGAGTCGGGTAAGTGGAGCATAATATACAAAGTTACCGACTATTTGGGAAGGGAAGCGGAAAGTTCTTACGATATAGACGTAAGCATTTATCAGATGCCCGTTATACAATCTAACGTTTCTTTACCCGAAGGTTTTATAAACGGTTTTACCTATCAACTTCCTATAGGCGAAGCGTTAGATTATACGCAAGACGAAAGCAATCCGACAACGGTCTATTCGGAAATATACGTAACGGACGCAAACGGCAGGAACAAAATAGACGGTTCGACGCAATACGTTGCGTCGGTTGCAAATCACGGCGATAACGTTTTGGTTGAATACGTATATAAAGGGTTAAGCGGACAAGACAGCGTACAAACGTATAACCTTAAAGGGCTTATAGTTAAAGACGGCAAAAATATAGATTCTTCCAAGTATTTCGTATTAAGCGAAGGAATAGAGATAAACAGGTCTATCGAATACACGTCGTTTACTTTCGATTCCGAAGGTGCGTCTATCGGTTTTGCAAACGCCATTATTTCAAGCGGAGCGAAAATCGTATTCGATATAAACCCCTTAAAGAACAATTTTAATTCGGTAAAAATAATATTAACTGATAGCGTAAACGCAAACGAAAGGATAGAACTGAACGTTTATAAAAACAACCCGTCGAGCAACAAGAGTATTTTCAGATTAAACGACGGTTGGGAAAAAAGCACCGTAGGTTCGTTCTTCGGAAATTCGCCCGATAAGTTTACGTTCTCATACAACAATACGAGTACGTCTATAAGCGACGGTTCGGGGGACAGAATAGTTTCGGTAAACAAAACGGTTTTCGGCGAAGATTTCAACGGATTCACCAGCGGAAAAGTTTATTTGAAAATAGAGTTTTATGGAGTCGAAGGTGAGTCTGAATTTGTGCTTTACAGTATTTCGGGACAAACGATAGGTTCGTCGAATAAAGATAAAATCGCTCCCTTATGCGAGATATTAAACAGCGTTTCGGGAACGTATAATATCAATTCTGTCGTTTCCATATCGCCGATATACACGTCAGACGTTTTAGGACAAATAAGTTCCGCCGTAGTGGAAGTAAAAAGAGACGGACAAACGGTTTTATCAAGCACTTCGGCTTATACGGAATACGAACTTGTTTTGAGCCAATACGGAAAATATACCGTTACCTATACGGTTACGGATACAAACGGCAACACCAAGTACGAAGAAGAAATGATTTACGTCAGGGGTACTGAAGAACCCGTTATTCACGTTTCGGGTATTATTCAAAAGACCTGTAAATTAGGTAAAAAGATTCAAGTATTAGGTGCTGTAGTCGAAGGCGGTTCGGGTAACAGTCAGTATAAAGTTTTGGCGATAAATCCCAACGGTCAAATGACTTTGGTTACGGGTTCAAGCGTGGTGGCAAACGTTGCAGGTAAATGGACGATAAGATACGTGGCTTACGACCAATATTACAATATCGTCATCGTAGATTATACTTGCGTTGTTTCATAAAATATTGAAAGGAGATTGAAAATGAAAAAATCGAATTGCAAAAAGAAATTTTCGGTTTGTTTGATTTTGTGCAGTTTAATCATAGGAATTATCGGATGTACTAAAGTTGAAAAAGCACAAGTTTCGGACGACTATATTTGGAATAACGGTTATTGTGATTACGTACTGGTTATTCCCGAAAAAGCAACCTCTTACGAAATATCTGCTTCCGACGAATTCGTTGAATTGTTCAAAGAAGCAACGACTTATAAAATGAGTGTCGTAAAAGATAACGAGTTAAGCGAAAATCAAAAATTCATATCGCTCGGCAACACGAAACAGTTAAGAGAAACCGATATGGAAATAAGTAAAAGTCAACTCGGTTACAGCGGATATAAAATCAAAACCGTGGGTAACAACGTGTATATCAGCGGAGACGTTTCGAGAAACTGTCCGGGGACGTTATACGGAGTTTACGGGTTTATGAATAAATGTTTTAATTTCAAACAGTATTCAAAAGATTGCTTTAAGATCGACAAAAAAGGCAAGTTGAAGTTGGAAGATTTGGATATAACCGATATTCCCGACATTGATATGCGTTCGGTAGGATTTTTAGACTTAAACCAAGACGCACAATACGCCAACCGTATGCGTCTGCAACAGTTTAACGGTTCGTCAACGGGCAACGAGTGGATTATGAACGGGCATTCTCAATTAGAAAGTTTGCTTCCGTACGCCGTTTACGGCACGGCGCACCCGGAGTGGTATTGCGATGCTACTCCCGGCGGACATACGCTTTGTTATACTGCCGAAGGCGTTGTGGAAGAAATGGCAAAGAGAGTGGAAACGGAGTTGCAAATAAACACTAAAGCGGAATATTTTATGATCGGTCAATCGGATTGTAACAAATCGTGTGATTGCGACGGTTGTAAAACCCTTGCGAACTCATACGGCGGTTCTTATTCTGCGGTACAAATGGAATTCATCAATAAGGTTGCAAGAGCGGTTCGGGAGTGGATAGACGTAAACCAACCGGGAAGACACGTAGAATTCTATATATTCGCTTACTGGTGGTCGTTAGATCCGCCCGGAATAGATCCGCAAACGAATCAAAGATACGTAACGTTAGACGACAACGTCGGAATTATGTGGGCTCCGCTTGCAATGAACTATAAATACGACATAAAAGACGCCGAAAACAGCAGATTTTACAGTTCTATAACGGCGTGGACGGAGTGCACGAAAAACATAACGGTATATTATTATCCGGTTGATTTCCATCAATACTTAATTCCGTTTAACGATTTCGGATCGATAAAACCGAACATTGAATTTTTGAAATCGATTGGCTGTAAATATTATTTTACGCAGGGAAATTCAAACGACACTTGCGGAGCGGCGCTTCAGGATTTGAAAGTTTTCGTGCAGTCGCAACTGTTATGGGATTGCAGTCAAAACGTAGAAGATCTGGCGAAAGAGTTTATAACGAACTATTTCGGTTTGGCGAGTAAATCAATGCAAAAATATTACGACGTTTTAAGAAGTTGGTTTGCCATAAACAATAACAATGCACTGTCCGATTCGGGATTGACTTACGGAGATTTCTTAACGCAGGACGCCTTCCCGAAAGAATTCGTTGACGAATTGGATTCGATTTTTGAAAGTGCACACAAAGAAATAGAAAGTTTAAAAAGCACCGACAGTGAGTTGTACGAAACTTTATATTACAGAATAGAGAAGGAAAGGTTGACGGAATATTTTATCGACTTATCGATTTATTCCGCAGAATACAGTTCCACGGCGTTATTTAAGAAAGTAGAACAGTTTAGAAAAATTGCCGGTTATTTCAACATCACGCTTTATTGTGAAGGCGGATATATCGACACGTTTTTATCTAAGTTCGCAAATTAGGGAGGAAAGATATGAAAAGAAAATTTATTGTTTTAATTTCCGTACTAATTTTTGTTGTGGCGGTATGTTTCGTAGGGTGTACGGGTAAAAACACGAAGAAAGAAGATAATATAAAAGACGATTCGTTTTATTTGGACACGTACAGCGTTAGTTTGATAGAAGGCGGGCAATATTACGTTACCGCAAGCATAGGGAACGAAAACGTTGTTTGGAAGTCTAACGACGTTTCGATTGCCGAAGTGGAAAAAGGCGTTATTAAGGGAAAATCGAAAGGTGAAACGGACATTATCGTAACGAAAGGCAACGATACAGCAATATGTCACGTTGTCGTAAACGAGAAGAACTATATCATTCCCACGTTAAGCGTTTACACGAATTCGACATCGTTATTCGTAAACAAAAAGTTGGCGATAAACAGCAGTTTTACGTTAAATAATCAACCTGTTGACAGTTCAAAATACGTCCTGAATTATTCTTCCGACAACGAAGAAGTCGCAAACGTGGAAAACGGTCATATAGTAGGGCTTAAAGAAGGAAAAGCCAATATTAAAGTATACTGTTTATACGAAGGTATGTACTTTGAAGAAATAATCAAAGTTTCGGTTGCAAACGCTTCAAACTACTTTGAACTCGGCACTAAACTGTATTCGCTTGCTTTCGGTAAAACCTTATCGGGCAAAGAAAACAAAAAAATGACTTCGGGAAAACTCGATTGTAAAGTGTTTATCGAAGACGAAGAACAAGATTATAAAGACGTAGATATAACCTTCACGTCAAAGAACGTTAAAGTTGTAACGGTGGATGAAGACGGCAATATTACGCCGACAGGTATAGGTAAAACCGAAATAGCGATTTCGTACGGAAACACCGAATATTCGGTAAAAGTCAACGTAGGAACGCCTATGAGCAGTAAAGAAGATTTTAATCTTTTATCAAACGCATATAAAAATTCTACCGATAAATCAAGCGTACCCGATGAATGGAAAAACGACAAAGTTTACGTTTTAACCAACAACGTAGACTTTGGAAACGACAATTTTTATGCGATAGCAAGTATTTATCGTGCTAACGACGGAGACGGTAGGTGGTGGATGTCCTCCGGTTATGCTCCGTTGAATTCCGCCCAAGAATATACTTTTTCAGGAACTATCGATGGTGCCGGTTATGCGATAAAGAATATCGAATTAACGCCTGTTTGGGCACAGTGGAACAATTTGTTCTATAAAGGTGCAAACTTTATTGGGCATTTAAGCGGTACGTTGGAAAACATTTCTTTCGAAAACGTATCGACGTTCGGTTCAAACGGAACGCCCGTACAGGATTTCGGTTTGATAGGATATTTGCGTTCGGGAGCGAAAGTTCAAAATATTTACGTTGAAGAAGACGTGGATATAGGAAAATTTGCATCGAATGCGGCTTGCCTTGCGGCATACTGGAATTACGATTACGGACAGGGCGACAACGTTTCTGTAAAGAACGTAATAATGAAAGTTCATTACGGCGATTGGCAACCCGTCACCACGTACGGACAAACTTCAACGAAAGTCGGATTATTCATAGAATCTCCCAACTCGGGGCGTGACGCAGACATACAAAACTGTTACGTTGTATCCGATAATATGACTATGGATTTAATCTACGGTTGCGGTAAATATATCACGAAAATTTATAAAACTACGGAAGAATTGTTTAATTCCATAGGAAGAATGAAATTTACCGATGACGGATTTGCGGACTTTATTATCGATAAAATACAACCGTCCGCTTAAACGGTAAACCATACCGGAACGTAGGTTCTTATGGAAACAGAAGTCTTAACCAATGGGAAGGAATTCACTTACAGTTAGACGGAGTAGACACGGGATATTATATCGGAGCAAGAGGTTACGTAATCAGAGTATTAAGCGATGCACACAGCGGAGAAAAGGCTTTAATGTATAAAAAGACCGGAAACAATCAAAATGCCGGATTCGTATATACGTTAACAGCAGAACAACACGCCGAAGTAGTAAAGGGCGGAACGTTGTCTTTCTACTACAAAGCTAATGGCGTGTACAATTTCAACTTATGTGGCGTATCTATGGGAACTACGTCAACCGATTGGACGAAGATAGAACTTAACGAAACTCAACTTGCAATTGTAAGAGAAAAAGGATATATTAAAATACAATTAGTAAGCACTTGGGCAGAATGTAAAATCTATTTAGACGATATCGTCGTTAAAATAAAGTAAAAAAGGAGAAAAAACATGAAAAAATACAAAATTATTTCACTCATCTTGGTTTTGGCGGTTTCTTTAAGCATGATAGGTTGCGGAAGAGATACGGGCGAAGGCGACATAGACGAAAGTAAAACGCAATTATACGTTGCGAACTTCGACGGTGGACTTGGCGACGCTTGGCTGAAAAAAGTGGCGGACAACTTTGAAAAAGCAAATTCGGAAACCGAATTCGAAAGTGGCAAGAAAGGCGTGCAAGTTCACGTGTACAACGATAAAACTATAGACGGCGTAGGTTTAACGTCTATTCTTGCAAACGACTCCGGCGATTCGAGAGTAAAAGGGAACGCCATATATTTTACCGAAAGCGTTTCTTATTACGAACTGATAAATTCGGGAGCCATTGCGGAAATAACCGACATAGTTACCGAAAAAACGGAAGATTACGATTTAGACAAAGACGGAGCGAAAGAGAAGGTATCAATAGCGGACAAAATTGACCCTGCACTGCTCGACTATTTCAAAACGTCTGATAACAAATTTTACGGATTGCCGTTTTACAGTGCGTTTTTCGGCATGTATTACGACGTTGATTTGTTTGACGAAAACGATTATTATTTCAAAACCGTTACGTCAACGACGTTGGACGGAAGTGTAGACGAAAAGTCTGTAGGACCGGACGGATTAGAAAACACTGCGGACGACGGATTGCCTGCGACCTACGCACAGTTTGACGTTTTATTGCAAACTTTACGTGTAGACGGTTTATATCCGTTTATTTGGTCGTCTACTTACACCGAATATTTTCCGGAATTCCTAACGAATTTTTGGGCGGACTACGAAGGTTACGAAAACGCTATGCTCAACGTATCTTTAAGCGGAACTGCTACCGATTTAATCGAAAGTTTTGACGAATTCGGTAATCCCGTATATATGTCGCCTACCGAAATAACGAGCGGTAAAAACGGAAACGCATATTTGTTACAACGTCAGGCGGGCAAGTATTACGCTTTGGATTTTGCATACAAATTGTTAACTAACGGAAATAATTACGATCCGTTATCGGTAGGTAGCGGACTTTCCCACACGGGAGCACAAGAAAGGTTTTTGAACAGCGTTAAAATTGCCGGTAAGGAAGGTGCTCAAAGAATAGCAATGCTTATTGAAGGTTCTTGGTGGGAAAACGAAGCCGACGGTTTCTTTGCGACAATGGCAAAAACCGACGATAAATATTCGAGAGAGAATAGAAGAATAGCGATAATGCCTATTCCGAAGATAGACGAAAACTCACTCGGCAAGCCCACCGTTTTCAACGTAAACAATTCTGCTTGTTTTATAAATAAAAATACGCCTGAAAGCCAAATGCCGGTAGCGAAAGCGTTTTTCAAGTTTGCACACTCAAATGAATCCTTGTCTACGTTTAACGCGTACACGAGCGTAACGAGACCGTTTAGTTACACAATTACGGAAGAAGATAAAGAAAAGATTTCTTATTTCGGAAACAATTTATACGAGTTTATGCATACGTCCAACGTAGTTTATACAAGGAATTCAAAAAACGAATTTTATTTGAATAACGAAGTATATTTCTCGCAAAAATTAACGTGGGATTGGACTTCGATTGTCGGTGGTCAAAAAATGGAAGGTATGTCCTTAGTCGGTAAATTCAGGAATATGTCTTGCAACGCAAAAGACTGGTTTAACGGATTAAGTTTATATCATAAAAACAATTGGTCGACGTTAGTAGGTAACTAATCATATGTTTTGAAAGCACGGAACTTAAACTGCATACCCATAACGGGCATAAAATGTTCGGTAGTGCTTTCGGAAAGTTTAGCGTTGAAGTAATGATTGATAAAATCTGACGGTAAAAAACTATATACTGTCAGAATAATAAAAACAATTTTAGTAAAGTATTGAAATAAGGAGGTAAAAATATGAATACTAAAATTAGAAAAATCGTTATTTGTGTAGTTTTGGCTATACTCACGGTTGTATGCTCGTTAATTACGGCGTGTGCTTCCGGTGCAGGAACAGGCAATACTAAGCAAGTTACGATAACGTTTGTTCAAGAGGGCTGTGAAGACAAAGTTTTCACGATTGATTACGGTACGGATTTTACAGAAATACCGCAAGTACAGGAAAAACTCGGTTACACCATTACGTGGGATTATGAAGAAGGTGCGTTACAAGAAATAACCGCCGACATCGTAATCTACGCAAAAGAAACTCAAAATAACTACACCGTTATTTTCGTAGACGAAGACGGAACAGTTATTTCGAAAAAGACAGATTATCACTACGGTGATACGGTTATCGTACCGGAAGATCCCACGAAAGATGCAGATGATGACTATACTTATGCGTTTAGTTGTTGGCAACCGGAAATCGTCGACGTAACGGGTGATGCTACTTATACTGCAAAATTCAGTAAAAGTAGGTATACTTACACGGTAAACCATTACTTATCAAAGAGCGGAACTTCCACTACGAGCGATTTACTTTATAAAACGGAAACCGTAGAAAGCAGTAAAAACGTTGCCACCAACGCAATTGCATTAGATATAGCAGGATTTACACCCGTAGAGATAGTTCAAGGCACGGTAGCTGAAGATAACAGTACCGTAATAAACGTATTCTATACGAGAAACGGTTTAGTAGAAGGTTTTGAAGAAATGCCCTATTGGAACGTAGGTTCTTACGATTATAGAAGTCTTAACCAATGGGAAGGAATCCACTTGCAGTTAGACGGAGAAGACACGGGATATTATATCGGAGCAAGAGGCTCGGTAATCAGGATAGTATCCGATGCACACAGCGGAGAAAAGGCTTTAATGTATAAAAAGGCCGGAAGCGATCAGACTGCCGGATTCGTATATACGTTAACAGCAGAACAACAAGCCGAAGTAGCAAAGGGCGGAACGTTGTCTTTCTACTACAAAGCTAATGGTGAGTATAGTTTCAACTTATGTGACGTATCTATGGGAACTACGTCAACCGATTGGACGAAGATAGAACTTACAGAAGAGCAACTCGCAACTGTA
>JGI24503J29689_10009899_pt1 | contig 12641 bp, 6 predicted proteins | sample BioPla3RNA2_FD_29689 | JGI IMG/M metagenome (IMG submission 29689)
AAAAAAAATAAAAATTATGAAAATAGGAATAACTGCAGATTTACATTTAAAAAATGCAAATGAAACCAAAGAAAGATATGAAGCATTAAACCAAATTTTAAATATTTTACAAAATCAAGATATTTCTCATCTCGTTATAGCTGGCGATCTTTTTGATAAAGATGTATATAATTATAATGATTTCGAAAAATTATGCCAAAATTATTCAAATATTAATTTTCATATTATACCTGGCAATCACGATGCTGCACTGGATAAAAGATATTTTAGTTTACCTAATATCAATGTTTATAGTGAAATAACAATAAAAAAATTTGATAATATTTCTTTTCTGTTTCTTCCATATCGATTGTCGGGCACAATGGATGAGGCTTTGATTAATTATTTTAATAATTACAATTTAACTGATAAATGGATCTTAGTAGGTCATGGCGATTATTTGGATATTAGTAAATCTGCTGATGAATATGAGAAAGGCTATTACATGCCTTTATCTAGAAATATTATAAATGAATTGGAGCCACTTAGAGTTTTTTTAGGACATATTCACAAAGCTTATACAAAGGACAAAATTACATATCCTGGCTCACCATACCCACTTGATATTAATGAAACTGGCAAACGTAAATTTTTGATTTACAATACAGAAAATGATAACATCGAAGATGTTTATTTAGATATAGACAAGATTTATATGGTAGAGGAGCTTTTAATAATACCTACTAATAATGAAATCGATGATGCAATAAATAAGATCGATAACCTAATTAATAATTGGAATTTTAATGATGTGGAACTAAATAAAGTAATTTTAAGGTTAATATTAAAAGGTTTCACAAGTGATAAAAATGCACTCATTCACAATATAACTCAACATATCGTATCTAAAAATATTAAATTTTATGATAATAACCTTCCAAGAGATGAAAACCTAAATGTAGTAAAAGATCCAGATAGAGAATTTATCATGAAAAATATTTTAGAAAAAATAGACAACATAAATTACGATTTTGTTTTTTCAGAAAAACAAGATGTCATCGAGCAAGCATTGAATTTAATTTATAAAGATTAATTATTAAAAAAAAATTATTATGTCGATTAGAATACAAGAAATAAACATAGATAATTTAGGACCTATTAAGCCGGGAAAATATCAATTTGATAATATCAATCTAATTTATAGCAAAAATGAAGGCGGTAAATCAATATTAGTAGAGTTTATTTTGAGATCATTATTTAGTAAGAAATCTATCTGGGGTTATAATAGGGAAATAGGGAATGGTAAAATTATTGTTTCTGGTATTAATGGTAAATCAATCAGTTATTCGCCCGCTAGTAAAGATAAATTGGATAAATATTTTGAAAAACAATTAAATACCTTTCAAACTTCATTGACTAAACTTTTAATTATTAAAAGTGGTGAAACTAATATAAATGAAGGTCCACAAGGTATTGATGTAAATACTTTAAAAGAATTACTCTCTTCTAAAAATATATTAGACAAGATCGATTCAAAAATACAAAAAACTATTCAGAATGCAAGTTTCACTAATAATTTTATAAATATTGATAATACTGGCGAAGGTAAAACGTATAAAGATTTAAAAGATAATCAATTACAAAAAATCAATCAACTTATTAATAGATTAAATGATAATAAAATAAATGAAGAGTTAAAATTAAGGAATGATATAGAAGAGTTGAAGGTAAAGAAGGAAAATTTACTAAAAGCAAAAAAATTTAAAGCATATAACTTATTTAATAAAAAACAAGAATTAGAAAATATATTAAATGATTATCCAGATGATAAATTAGAGGAATTGAAAAAAGATATAAATGATTATGTAAAATTTAAAGAAAATATAGAGAAATTAGAGAATGAATCTAAAAATATATCAGATGAAATAAAAATTTTTAAAAATCTAAGAGCTGATTATGAAAAACAATTAAATGCTAAACGAAATAAAGCATATAAACTAGACAATAAAATAAAAGAATTTAATCTAAAATTAAGCAAAATTTCTGATGATGATCTTAATAAACTAGATAACAAAATAATAAACTACAAAGAAAAATCAACTGATCATCAAAAGAAATCAAAAGAATTAGAAAAATTAGAAGAAAAAAATAGAGATTTCAACTGGGTAAAAAATATCGAAAAAAATTACCATGATTTAAAGCAAAATGCTTATAATCAAAAGGTTAGCATCACATATTTGATTGTAGCTGCTATAGTTTTTATTTCAGGATTAGTAGTTTCTATAATCAATAAAAATGTTATTATTGGCAGCGTACTTATGCTACTAGGTTTCGGTTTTAGTATTTATTTTTCACTTAATCTACGGAAATTATTAAAAAATAAAGCTAAAAATGATGAATTAGAAAAATTAGAAAATTCTTTTAAAGAAAAATTTGAAAATGAATTAGATGATGCATATTTAGCTACATTAATTAGTGAGCTAGATGTATCTAAATTAATTGATATGGTAAAAGATGAACAAACTAAATTGCTTAATGAAATCAATAGATTAAAAGCTGAAATAGAAAATCAATTATTTCAAATTTTTTCAAAAAATATTGATGAAGCTGATTGGTTAATAGAGCTAAATAATTATAAACAAGAAAGAAAAAAAGATGATAACACATTAAAATTTTTAGAATTAGAACTTGCAAAACTCGAAGTAGATGTTACTGATTATTACACAAATGACATTGATGAAGAATATGATTCTAGAAAACTACTAGATTTACAAGAAAAATTAAATAATCTTAATATTTTAGAAAACCAACTAAAAAATATAGAACGTGAATTAAAAAATGAAAATGATAAATTAGAAAAATTAAAAGAGAAAATTCAAAATGTATTCGATTCATTAAATATACAAATTCCGGAGAATGAATGGGAAGGTAAGTTAAAAGAATTAATAAAAGAAACTACAAAAATCAAAAATGATATAAACGCCATTGCTGGTGAATTAGCAGGACTTGGCATAGATCCTGATGATTTTATTACAGAAGATCCAGGTATCAAATTTGATCCCACCAAACTATTGGATTTAGAAAATTTAATAAATGAGAAAAGTAATCAATTAAAAGAAATAGAAAAAGAAAATCTCGATTATAAAGGTGAAATAGCAAATATCACAGGTCTATCCATCAAAGATGATTGGAATATACTGATAGATCACTTGTACGAAAAACAAAATGAAATTTTAAATCAATTAAAGCATCAAGAATCATTTATTATAGCCGGTATACTAGTACATCAAGCCATTAGCGAATTGCTTCGTGCAGAAGATGAACATATACAAAATAGCATAAACTCACCAAATTTTTCTGATTTGTTATTTAATATTACTGGGAAATATAATAATTTATTAATCGATGATGGTGGTAAGATACTGATTAGTAGCGATACAGCAGAATATAAGCTTCAGGATCTCAGCACTGGCACCAAAGAACAAGTGCTTTTCGCATTACGTGTGACACTTGCAGAAAAAATTCTTGACGACAAAGCATTTTTTATCCTAGATGATGCCTTTCAGCACAGTGACTATGATAGACGCCCTAAGCTAATAGATCAAGTTTTTTCATTAGCAGACAAAGGTTGGCAAATTATTTATCTGACTATGGATGAACATATACAAAAATTGTTTAGTGATAGAGCTAGTAATAGGCAGGATTTTAATGAGATTGTGCTAGATAGATTATCATAAAGAGGTATTTTTCTCTAGAAAAATAATTTGTATATTATAAATTAATATTAAATTTGAAAAAATTAAAAAATTTTAAAAATTAATATAATGCATTGAGGTATATATTATAGCATTAATAAAAATATAAAAAATTATATAAAATTAAATTCATACATTTTTAAAATTGAAAAGAAAATTTCAAAGTAAAAATAACCCTACTGTTTGATATAAAGGAGAAATTATGACAAATCAAATAAAAAATATAAAAGAGAATCACAATCTCGAAAATACTAAAAAATTAGATTTTTTTTCGGACCATAACACAAATGAATTAAAAGAAAATGAGCAACTGAGTCTTCTTGACAATGTTCAATTTATCTACGAATTATCCTTGGCTCAGTTAGAGTTACAATCACTTGGAGTTTATTTTGAAATGACCAATAGTTTAAGGAATTTTAAGTTAATAGAAACTCAAAATGATGATGAACTACTAAAAAAATTGGCATACTTCAAATCTGTAAAAGGCAACCCCACTTATTATTACCAGATTATTCAAAAGAATAGGACGCGTTCTGTTAATCAATATCTCACTCATTGGATTTATCCTTACAAAGGAAAATTTCACCCACAAATGATTAGAGCACTTTTAAATATTATTGGACTTGAGCAGGGAGATACCGTTTTAGATCCATATATTGGAAGCGGCACTACGGCATTGGAAGCACAACTCTTGGGTATAAATTGTATAGGCATAGATGTTTCTCCTTTATGTGTTATTCAAAGCAAAGTAAAAACAGAATCGATAGATGTTTTCTCAGAAATATTAGAATGGAAGGATGAGATAATAAAAAATATAGAACCCTCATTGTTTAATATGAATGGTAATACTATTGATAATACTATTAATATAATTCCAAATGAAAGGGTTAGAAATTTTTATAAAATGGCAAAACTTGTATCTATAAGTGATAATGCGAGAAGAGGTAAGGATTTTAAAACTGCATTCGTGAAAAATATAGAAATGATGATTGCTTCTGTTTCTGATTATATCGAAATAAAAAATGATCTCAATTTAAAATTAGGTAATATTGATATTAAAACTGGAGATTCTAGAGCACTACCTTTAGAAAATAATAGTATCGATGGTATTATTACTTCTCCACCTTATTCTATTGCTTTGGATTATGTTTCAAATGATGCACATGCTTTGGAAGAGTTGGGATATAATCTTTCAGAAATTAGAGAGGAATTCATAGGTGTGAGAGGAAAAGGACGTACACGAATAGACCTATATAATGATGATATGAAAAACAGTTTAGAAGAAATGTATAGAGTTCTAAAGCCCAACAAATATGCAGCTATAGTTATTGGAAACGCTACTTATATGGCACAAGAAGTAAAAACTGTTGAATTTACAATAAATTATGCAGAAAAAATTGGATTCAAATTGGTTAAAAATATAGATAAAATTATTTTTGGACTGTATAATGTAATGCAAAAGGAAAATATTTTGATTTTTCAAAAGTAGTAATAATATGACCAAAAAAGAACAAGAGAAATATATAAAAGAATTAGAGGAAACTATTTCTCAATTTATCAAACCACTTAAAAATATTCCTTTCAAAATTGTTTTAAAAGCGATATCTGAGTGCGAACTCATACCATTTGACAAAAATAATCCCAAAGATAAGCAATTATTAGATGATTTAATTAAAGCTGCTACCATTGCTACAAATAATGCTTATGAAAAGGGTATATTTACAAGAAGAGAAAATGAAGTTGGGAATCATATAGAGCCTTTTGTGATTGATGCCCTAAATCAAATTGGTCTTGTAGCAAGTAGACCTAAAACAAAAGAAGGAAAGAAAAAAGCTACAGGATATCCAGATATTTTCCTTGAAGATAGAAATGGAAGGCCAAATTACATAGAGTGCAAAACTTATAATGAAAGAAATTATCAAACAACTCAAAGATCTTTTTATTTCTCACCCGCGGAAAGGACAGCTGATTTTAAAGTTATTCATGATGCACGACATCTAGTCATAAGTTTTAAAATTGAAAAAAGCGAACGTGATGGTCAAATGGTATTCTTCCCTGTTTATTGGAAAATTTTTAGTCTTGATAGTTTGATTGGTCAGATAAAGCATGAGTTTAATTCTACTAATAAACAACTATATAGAGATGAAGCATTACTTGCAGAAGGTAGTATTTAATGTAAAATTCTTGACGACAAAGCATTTTTTATCCTAGATGATGCCTTTCAGCACAGTGACTATGATAGACGCCCTAAGCTAATAGATCAAGTTTTTTCATTAGCAGACAAAGGTTGGCAAATTATTTATCTGACTATGGATAAACATATACAAAAATTGTTTAGTGATAAAGCTAGTAATAGGCAGGATTTTAATGAGATTGTGCTAGATAGATTATCATAAAGAGGTATTTTTTGCAATAGCAAATTATTATTATTTTTACATATTATTTTTATACGATTTTTTTTAATTTTTATACATAAATGGAAACAAAAGAACAAAAATTTTACCAAGCATTACAAGATGTTTTCATCGGTGCAAGAATTGAGGGACAAGGCGGTTTTGTTAATTTGATGAAAATAAAATCGAATTACTATAGCAAAATAGAAAAATTAATCAAAGAAGATATCGAAAAAGCCTTAATGCAATATCCTGACTTTAGGAATGAACTTTTCGATAAACTTTATTCTTTTTTTAGCCGTTACTTTAGCGAAAGCGGTTCCATCTACTTTAATTCTACACCTTTTCATAATAATGTTTATGAAAAAGTCTATACTGATGAAAAAGATGTTATTCTGTTTTGGAAAACACATATGCTTTACTACGTAAAAACAGATAGGATTTTCAAAAGTATGGAAATAGAAGTAGATGGGTTTAAGTTTCACTTCGATGTATCTGAGCTAGAACACAAAAAATCTAATGAAAAACGTAATCTGATTTATGAATTAAAAGAGGTAAGAAAAGACAAAACATTAGTTTTTAATGTTCTTTATTCCGAAAGAGGTAGGAAAACGAAACAAAATGAGATTCTTAGGACATTAAAAAAGGAAAAAATATCGATTGACGAAGAAGTTTTAGAAAAAGCATTTAGAACATTTGAAAAGCAAAGTGAGGTAGATTTCTTTATCAATAAAAACGCTAAAGCCTTTTTGCAAGAGCAATTTAAGCTCTGGAGTTATCAATATTTCTGGGATGGTGCTAAAAAATGGACCGCCGATAGAGTAAATGAATTGCAAATACTAAAAGACATTGCTTTTAAAATAATCGACTTCATCTCACAGTTTGAAGATGAACTGGTAAAAATCTGGAACAAACCCAAGTTTGTTAAAAATTCTAATTATGTCATTACGCTGGATAGGATTTGGGAATTGAGTGAATTAAAATCAGAAAAAGAACTTGCCGAATTCCCCTCTGATAGAGGGGTGTCCCATAGGGACGGGGTGTTAACTAATACCTCTGAAAACAATAGAACAAAATGGTACGAAATCCCATATAATCCAGCCCTTAAAGAACGTGCTCGTGAACTTCGCAAAGCAGGTAATTTATCTGAAGTTCTGTTTTGGCAACAGGTTAAAGGTAAACAATTTCTTGGCCTTGATTTTGACAGGCAAAAAAATTATAGGTAATTATATAGTTGATTTTTTTATTAAAGATATAGGTGTAATAGTTGAAATTGATGGCAATAGTCATGATAATAAGGAAAAATACGACAATGAAAGGGATGAGTATTTTAAAAGTCTGGGATTGCATATTATACACTTAAGAGATGAAGATGTTAAAAATGATATAAATGGTGTGATGGGATACGTTAAAGAATGTATAGAAGGTTTTTTAACACCCCGTCAGACTTCGTCTGACACCCCTCTAAAAGAGGGGAATTTAACACCCCTGACCCCTCTAAAAGAGGGGAATCTAGTAAAAAAGATTATAATACATCCAAATATTAATGATCAGATAAAAGAATGGCAAGAATTAGGCATTGTAGATGATCTATTTAGCATAGATGAAATAATTGGAAATGACTTAATGGGCGAACATCTATCAGAAAAATATCGACATTTGCCTATTGATACCAAGTATTTTAAAGATTTAGAGCTTGAAATTTTAGGTTTGTTTGATGACCTTGATAATTCATTGGATGGGTGGCTGATAAAGAGCGAAAACTATCAGGCACTGAATACAATACTCCCTAAGTTTAAAGAAAAAGTGCAGACGATTTATATTGATCCGCCATTTAATAAAGAACAGGATGCCGATTATTTTTACTCTGTGAAATATAAAGATTCATCATGGGCAACAATGCTTGAGAACAGATTGAGATTAGCGAAAGATTGGCTGAATGAAAAAGGAAGCATTTTTATGCGGTGCGATTACAATGGTAATTGGCTTCTTAGATCTTTGATGAATGAGATATTCGGGAAAGAGAATTTTAGGAATGAAATAATTTTAAGAAAAACAGCTTATTTAGCAAAGAGAGAAGTAAATAACTTAGAACAAGAAACCGAAAGTTTAGTAAATTATTGTAAACATCGAGATAAGGTCTTGTTTGAAAGAATATGGATTGAAAGAAAGCCACAATGGGTATTAATGCAAGAAAAACCTAATCGTGGTCAAACAGGAAAACCCATTATTATTGAGGAACAAGTTTTCTATCCGAGAGAAGGTTATTGCTGGGCGAGAGGAAATGAGGTATCAAATAGAATGTACAAAGAAGGTCGGTTAAAAATTCAAGGTAATAAACTTTACATACTATTAGATAAAAAAGCTCCTGGTACTAACTGGACTGATATAGTAGGATATATAAGCAATTGGAAATTTCCTACTGAGAATTCTGAACCTCTCCTTAAGCGTGTCATAGAATCTACATCTAACGGATATGATTTAGTTATGGATTATTTTTTAGGAAGTGGTACAACTACTGCCGTAGCCCATAAATTAGGCAGAAAATGGCTTGGTGTAGAAATGGGAGAGCATTTTTACACAGTAATTTTACCACGAATGAAAAAAGTTTTGGCTTATGATAAATCGGGAATTTCAAAAGAAAAAGATGTGAAAGAAAAGTATAATCAGAACAATGCCGGTGGGTTTTTCAAATACTACGAACTCGAGCAATATGAAGAAGCGCTGGATAATTGTAAATATGAAGACGGCGATTTGTTTAATTCCCCTTTAATAAAGGGGTGGCAGTCCGAAGGACTGACGGGGTATTGGTCAGGTAGATCCCCTTATCAGGAATATGTCTTTCTAAAAGATGAAAAGATGCTAAAAGCTCTGGAAATAGATTATGAAAATGATAAAGTAAATGTGGACTTATCACAAATATATCCAAATATAGACATTGCCGAGACTTTGTCTAATCTAACAGGCAAATGGATAAAGAAAATAACACCCTGTCTGCCAGAGGCAGAAAGCCCTCTACAAGAGGAAAATAACACCCCGTCTGCTAACGCAGGCACCCCTCTACAAGAGGGGAATTATGAGGTGGAGTTTGAAGATGGGACAAAAATCAACACAAAAGATTTGGATTATAAATTAATAAAACCTTTAATTTGGTGGGAGTAATAATTATGACAAATCTGTATCTTCAAAATATAGTACAAAGCATCGCTGATGACTCCCTACCGGCTAATTGGCAGGATTTTGATTTTGTAACATTTTCCGAGAGCAAAAAATTATTTGATTTTCAACAAAATGCGTTGAGAAATGCTCTAAAGGCTCTTCATTTGTTTTATAAAGAAAAACAAGCAAACAAAGCGGCTTTGTTTGAACTCTATCAAGACAATGGACTCTTAGAAGATTTATCTTATACCACAAAAAAAGATAGTAAGACGCTGAAATACCTCGAAGAATATAGCGACGATTATCCTGAAAAAAATGGCAAAATATCTTTTGAGTATTTTATCAATCGAATGAGTTTCTGGATGGCAACCGGCAGTGGCAAAACGTTGGTTATCGTAAAACTGATCGAAATGCTGGGTGAATTAATTGATCGAGGATTATTACCTGAAAAAGATATTTTGTTCCTAACCTATCGCGATGATTTACTGGATCAATTTAAGGTACATGTAGATGAATTCAATTCTTATCATTCAGATGTTAAGATTAATCTAAAAAATTTAAAAGAATATGAAGCTGTTAAACGTGCTAATCCTATACCGTTTGCACGCAACGAAATCACAGTTTTTTATTATCGATCGGATTTAATAACAGATCAGGGAAAAGAAAAACAGGTTGATTTCAGAACCTATGATAATCATGGGAATTGGTTTATTATTTTAGACGAAGCACATAAAGGCGATAGAGAGGAAAGCAAACGTCAAATGTTTTACAATATTCTTTCGAGAAACGGTTTTTTGTTCAACTTTTCGGCAACTTTTACAGACGATAGGGATTTTGCAACTTGCGTATATAACTACAATCTCGCCGAATATGTAAAAAATGGATATGGCAAGCATGTTTATCTGTCGAGTGAGGATATTACACCATTTCGAAAAAATGATGATTTTACCGAAATACAAAAACAAAAAATCATATTGAAAATCTTGATTTTGCACACGATTATCAAAATGCATCATGAGCAAATAAAGCAATACGATGTTTATCACAATCCACTCATACTTACCTTAGTGAATTCGGTTAATACCGAAGATTCCGATCTCGAACTCTTTTTTAAAGAGCTTGCCGATTTTGCAAAAAATCCTACAGATAGTGTTTTATTTAATCAAGCAAAAAATGAAGTAATAAATGAAATCGCATCAAATATCCAAACGCTTTTCGATGACGAAGACATAGAATTCAATGCAGATATTGTCAAAAGTGTAAACGAATCTGATGTTTTGCAATATGTATTTAATGCACCGACCAATGGGAATGTAGAGGTTTTGAAACTCCCCGGTAATAAACAAGAACTCATTTTTAAACTTGCGACGTCTGATAAACCTTTTGCACTGATAAAGATTGGCGATATTTCAGAATGGCTTAAAAACAAACTTTCGGGTTATACCATAATAGAGAGTTTCGACAATGAGAGCTATTTTAAAAATATAAACGATGACGATTCGGATATTAATATTTTGATGGGTTCGCGTTCTTTTTATGAAGGATGGGATAGCAATAGACCAAATATCATTTTGTTTATCAACATTGGTACGGGCACAGATGCGCGAAAGTTTGTCCTACAATCGACAGGGCGTGGTGTTAGGATACAGCCTGTAAAAGACAAAAGACAACGATTGATTTTTCTTCATAATTCTGGACAGATAGATAAAAAACTTTTCAATGCTGTCAAAGGGTATTATAAGCCATTGGAAACGCTTTTTGTTTTTGGGACTAATGCTGCTAATTTAAGAGAAATTGTAGAAACACTTAAAGCAGAAAAAAAAGATGAGAGCATAGGATATTTGTTTGATATAAATCCTGAGATTGACAAGAAAAAGATGGAGCTGCTAATACCGGTTTACAAAGACTCTATAGAAATAATTGCCAATCAAAAAGAACCTCAAAAATTTGAAATAAACGAGAATGATTATCATTTGGTAAAAAATTATTTTAACAATATTGGTAATAAAATTGCAGCGATAAAATTTAATCCTTCTGTAACTGTTTTAGAAAAAATGAATGAAGCTTTTAATGGGAAATACGTTAATTATTTCCTTTTTAATAACAATTCATTTATTAATAATCCTGAGTTATTGCTGAAAAATATTTTCTATCATTTCGAGCAGACTTCAAAAGAATTTGACAAATTTAAAATTTTAGAAAATGAAATTATTCATTTTAAACATATTTCTGTTAGTTTAGATGATATCAATGATTTGGTAAAAAAGATCCAAAAAGTAAAGAATTATCCAAGTAAAGATATAGAAAAACAGAAATTAAAAGAAGAGTATGAAAAAGATAAGGATTTAGATAAATATACTGCTAAAATAGAAGATATAAATTCAAGTTTCGTAAAGGAGGCAAGAGCAGTGTATGGTTGTGACCCATTGGATATCAAATATCTTGCTAATCATTACTATCTTCCAGTGATAGTTTCAGAAAGTGAAAAAATTGACTATATCAAACACATCATTAAAACTGAAAGCGAAGTTAAATTTATTGAAGCTTTGGAAGAATATTTAGAAAAGTCAGATAATAAGTTTAAAGATTTCGAGTGGTGGTTTTTTAGCAAACTGGATGAGAGTTTAGACGAGGTTTACATTCCTTATTACAATCCAATATTAAATAAAATATCAAAATTTAAACCTGATTTTATTTTCTGGTTGAAAAACGGTACTGATTATACTATTCTTTTTGTTGATCCTAAAGGGACCGAGCATACCAGTGCCTATAGAAAAATTGATGGGTATAAAGTATTATTCGAGAATAACGGAAAAGCAAAAGTTTTTAACAGCAATGGATTTAATGTGAGAGTAAAATTACTGCTCAGAACAGATGATGTTTCGAAAGTTCCAAACGATTATAATGAGTATTGGTTTGATAACATCGAAGATATGGTTATATAACGAATAGTGTGGGTTATGAAATTTTTGCTTTACTAACTTATAAAGTTATAAAAACTAAAAATATTTTTAATTTTATAATGCACCATAACGGCCAGCGGTATGAAAAGTTGCCGATTGCGAACGTTTTTTGTCAAGTTACATAAAAGTTGAAGTGGGCTACAACCCTTGAATAACCTACTGTCCCGGCAATTTTTTATACCGTGTGTTAGGGCACGTTATTTTTCTTGTCCCATAAATCTAACATAGCTATCAAATCGCTATATTCTTCTGCAAATGCTCCGTCAAGCGTCCCAAACTTATTTTTAAACTCTTTAAAATATTGTCTTGCTTTTTTGTCACCCGAAATTGTAGCAATAAATAGTCTGTTTGCAATTTCCATTTTGCATTCGTCAAGTCCAGACTTTGCTGTT
>JGI24503J29689_10044702_pt1 | contig 12569 bp, 13 predicted proteins | sample BioPla3RNA2_FD_29689 | JGI IMG/M metagenome (IMG submission 29689)
AATAAAACTAGTAAAACCGATAAAACATATGTTCCGAAAAAACCACAAATGCTAACATGTGCCGGTCATGGTGGAGAGCCACTAAAAGCCAGTGAATTTTTTGTAAGTTATCATGCCATACATAGTGCCACCGGGAGATTGCCATATTGTAAAAAGTGTTTAAATCAAATGATATTGGATGATAATGGTTGTATTGACATGGAAAAGGTCAAGCAAACTTTAAAGTTAATTGATCGTCCATTTATATATGATTTATGGCAATTGTCACTTGATGAAAATCCGAGTAGCATTTTTGGCACATATATGAAAAATTTAGGATTAAAACAGAACCGCGGATTAGTTTGGGCAGATTCTGAATTTTTGCCTAGTGATAAAAATAAAACGCAAGATTCCACCCCAGCACTACCTACCGTTGGTCAGGCGACATATGATACTGAATCAATCATTATTGATGATAAGATGCGTGAAAAATGGGGCGAAGGATACAAAGATTTTGAATACGTAGCATTTGAGAAAAAATGGAAAAAACTCATAGATAACTATGGTGAAAAAACTTCTTTACATACCGAAGGACTGATTACATACATTCGCTTTAGAGTAAAAGAAGAATTAGCCACAGCTAGAGGGGATGTTAGAGAAGCAAAAGAATGGGGTATGCTTGCTTCTAATGCGGCAAAAGATGGCAAAATTAATGTGTCACAATTATCAAAATCCGATATTAGCGGTGGTGTTGATTTATTACCGCAATTATTTGAAGCAGTAGAAAGTGAAGTTGGTATTATTCCGGTTTTACCATATCTGAAAGCACAACCATATGATGATGCAGACCTAATTATTTGGTGTGTCATCAATTATTTACGCAGACTGGATGATAAACCCAGGATTGAATATCGTGATATATGGGGTTTTTATGATGAGATGTTGCATGAGCATTTCAAACAAAAAGGCTACACTGACGAAATGATAGCCAAAGAAAAAAGAAAGAGAAATAATGTATTCCGTGACTTGGGAGAAGTTTATAAAGAGCCTCTGTATGAGGATGGTGATTTATAGTGGCCTCTGTAAAAAATTATGAATCAAAAAATAAAAAACATGAGCGTGATAGGTATGATATTTATGAGCCGGAATTTGAAACTCCTTTAAAACAATCGGAGTTCAATGCGTCGGTGATCACCAAACACTTGAAAGAGTTTACAGAATTAACTTCTTTTCTTCGCTGGATGCCTGATATATTTTGGGATATGTATAAACCGGAAACCGGAGGATTGACGTTTGATTTATATCAAAGGGTAATGATTAGGTTACTGTCAAGGTTCCCGGAAAATTACTTTTGTGCGCCTCGTGGTATATCCAAAACACTTATACACGTTATGAATCAATATCATACTGCGTGTTGTTTTCCAAATATCACCACTTCCATTACTGCATCTACCAAAGAAAGTGCAGTGAAAATATGGAAAGATAAGCATGATGAAATACTTAGGTTCTATCCTTCTTTTGCAGCTAATATAAAATCCGCAAGTTTCACTAAGGATACAGGTAAAGTTGAATTTGTAAATGGAAGCGTCATTGATAGTCTTGCCAATTCGCAGACCAGCAAAGGCTTGAGAAGGCGGCGTGGTGGACTTGAAGAATCAGCATTAATTGACAAAGAAACATACGATGATGCCATTGAGCCTATATTCAATATGGCTAGATCAACGATGACAGGGGAAACTGATCCGGAAGAATTGAACGGTGCTATATCACGATTCTCGACTTCGGGTTATAAAAATAGTGATGAATATGAAAAAATAATTACAATGGCGAAATCAATGGTGGATTTAAAGGGTTCTTTTGTCTTCGGTTCGGATTGGTTTATTCCGGTTCATTTTGGCAGACTAAAAAAATCCGTCATTGACAAGTCCAGAGAAAATAACGTTATAAGATTTAGGCAAAATTATTTGTGTGATTGGATTGGAGCAGCTTCGGGTGGACTAATCAATATTAGCAAGCTGATAAAAGCGAGAACGATTTTGGTTCCGGAATTGGAATGCCCGAAAGACAAGCGTGGCAATTTAGAATTATGCGAGTATGTTCTTGGCGTTGACGTTGCCAGAAGTAGCACTGAGAACAATAATAAAACTGCAATCGTTGTGTTAAAAATCATCAGAAATCAAGCGGGCATAATTCGTCAAATCCATTTGGTAAATATTATTACTCCGCCAAACGGTTTAAATTATGAAGAACAATCGGTAATTGTCAAAAGAGTCTTTTATCAATATGGTGGCAATTTGGATGTCTCAAAGTCAAGAGTCAAAGCAATTGTCGTTGACGGCAATACTATCGGACAGGGTTTGGTTGAAAAACTATTGGAAGATGTAACGGACTTTGAAACCAATGAGGAGCTAGGCTGTTTTGCAACAATCAACACTACAGACGTACCTAAAGTTAGGGATGCTCCACCTTTTGTATATGTATTAAAATCACAAGGCATCAATGGAGATATAATCAGGACGTTTATCAATTATGTGGAGTCAAATATATTAAAGTTTCTCAAAAGTTTTGATGATATAAAACAAAGTTTGCCAAAAGATATTGATGAAGATATTGTTGAAATACTATGTACACAAGTTCAAATCTTAATAGATGAAGTGTCTAATTTAAAACTAAAAAAGACTACTAATGCAATTACTGTTGAGCAAGTGGTTAAAAAAATTGATAAAGATAGATATTCTGCTCTTGCATACGCATTGTATTACATTAGTCAATTCTTAGAAGGACAGATAAATGATGATGACTTTGATTTCGTATTTGACTATGCATAGTCAATTACCCAGCGACTAAAGTCAGGGGCATCCTTGCGTAAGATTTGGTGAAAATATATTTTTGGAAAGGAGGACTGATTGCTATTAGTGAACAACAAAATCCTCAGTTGGATAACCAAGTGGAGTTAAACAATATGTCTGACATTGGTTTTATCAATGCATATTTGTTTGAAGAAAATATGTCTGAAGATGAATTAAAACGTTATATTCAATATCCTATGATATATAACCGACAAATTCGTCATGTTTCAAAACGCATGTACAACTTGAACGGGATGTATGCACAGACGGTTACGAAAATGGTTTCCGCGCCAACTTTGGATATAATTACCGTTCCGTATGACACTACCGCAAAAGCGAAGAAGCGGAAAAAACACATTGATACCTTGATGAAAAAAATAAATCACAGATTAAGCACTAGAGATATTTTACACGCTTCTCTTGTAGAAGGGATGTATGTTGCCATTTTAAGGGCGACAAAACCGCAAAATAAAGACCTTGATTTATCATCCGGATTTGTTGACAGCCTTGATCATATTGAAGGTTTGGCATTTGATACAAACATCATGCTTCAACCTTTGAACAGGGATTATGTGAAATTTATCGGTTTCATGAACGGAGATTACGTTTGTGCTTTTGACATGATGTATTTTGATCAATTCAAAAAAGGCGGTTTAATTGCGGAAATTAAAAATTATCCACCTGATTTTATCAAAGCGTACAATGAATATCGCAAAGACGGAAGTAAAAGATGGTACAGACTTCCTCAAAAAACTACGTTCGCTTTTAAATATCGTTCGCAAATAGATGAGGCATACGGCAGACCTTTGGGTTTGGCGGCCTTGAATGATATTTTATTTTCGGAACAATATACAGATAGTCAGCGTGGAAGTTTGAGAGAAAATTCAGGCACTATCAGATGGTTAAAGCAACCCGAAGGTGAAAAACCCGGTTCATGTTCGCTGAATAAAGAACAACAGAAAAACCAATATGATAATTTCAAAAATGCGGTTCATGCAAATTCGAACAGGGGAACCGGAAAGATTGCTCAAACGACTACTTTGGTGGTTGCTCCTGGGACTGAAATCGGGAAACTGGAAACCGACAGCTCACTTTTACAAAATTCATTAAGAAAAGAAAACATCGAAGCAATCAGTACCGACTTAGGATTGGCTACGGCTTCTCTTAATGGCATGGGGCAAGGAGCGTCGTACAGTTCCCTTGCGGTCAACGTGAGTCTTTTATTGTCAGAAGTGTATCAAATGTTGGAACAAATTGAATGGCAGTACACAAAGTTATTAAATAATTTTTTGGAAGTTAAAGATGACGAGTGGACTGAAATTTCATATTTAAGAACATCTTTATTGAACAGGGAGGAATCGTTCAAGACGGCAAAAGACTTATATACGTTAGCCGGAGGTTCGAGATTATATCTCTATGCGGTTGCTACCGGCGATTTCAACAACTACATGAAGCTGATGGACTATGAAAAATCGGAGAATTTTGATGAAAAATATCTTCCGCATTCTACATCATTTACCATGTCAGACAACGAAGGTGGCAGACCGATGAAAGCTGAAGGCGAATTGAAAGACGGTGGTGTAGCACAACGGTCTTATGGTGGAAACCAACAAAAACGTGCTAAAACTTAATATTTTACAGGAGGAAAATTATGGCCAATACAAATCTTTATAATCATGATAATGCGGCTTTTCGTCAGTTTGTAGGACAAACTTTGATGGGAATCAAACAAGAAATAGCTGCGTTAAATGATTTGAGTGCAGACAATATCAGGTTGGGTGCGACAATTCTTGGATATACCGGTGCGTATACTCAGGAAAATGCTTTAGTCGCCGCCGATGCATCTGATATTGCGGAAGGAAAAGTCGCATATGTAAACGGACAGAGGATTATAGGCGTTGCAGGCATAGCCAATTATGCTTTGACGGTTGCTGCTGATGGAACCGGAGCAGGTGCGGTCACTGTTGGCGGAGATGCTTATGTCGCTCCGGTGGATTATAAAGCCGGTGCAGAAGTTGAACTTGTTGCAACCCCGGCTGAAGGTAGTAACTTTGTAAAATGGACTGTCGGTGCTGAAACTGTCAGCACGGAAGCTACATTTACATACACAATGCCTAAAGGTGCTACTACAATTACCGCCACTTTTGACCTTGCATAATTGTAGTCTTTGACGGAAAGGCGGTGGTCGGATTGTGGACAAGTTAATTACGCATTTAAACAGTCAATACATAGAATTGTGTGAAATGCCGGAAGGTGATGTTGCCGGCAGATTAAAAATCAAAATGTCTGCTCTATGTATCCATCCTGACACTACACAGCACAACGACAACGGTATCACATGGTTGGAACAGTATGTTGAGGATAACAAACAATCCGCAATTGGTATGCCTTATGTTGTTTCGTGGCTTGATGAAGAAAATCAAATTCCGAGCGATCACGGTACAATGTCATACGATGATGAAGGCAATGCAGTTTTTGAAGGTGTGACTGTAGGCTCCGTACAGGATGTTTACATTGAGGATGTCGAAATCAACGGAGAAACTAAAAGACTGTTGATGACGGAAGGGTTTTTGTACGGGCAACGATATCCGCTTTTCATCAAATGGCTGAAAAATGAACTTAAAAACGGCGTAGTGTATGGCTCAATTGAAATTAACGGCAAGGGCAAAAGTAAAACTATAGTGTATCGTGACGGATCGAAAAACGATGACGGAACGATGAAGGTTGGAAGAATACCGACTGTGTTCGATTTTTCCGGATTAGCCATTTTATATTTGACCGAGCCGGCGGATAAAAATTCAATCATATTCGAGGTCAATTCAAAACAAGAGAAAGGTGAAAAGATGGAAATTATTGCGAAAGGGACAGCTATTGAAATTAACAAGTTGTCATATGACGACATCATGGCGCTTGTAATCCGCGCCATTGATAAAGCTATGGGTGGTAGCGGTTACTGTGGAGATTATTATCCTATCCGATTTTATCCCGATACTTCCGAAGTTGTATTTTATAAATATGGTGAGGTTGGTAAATATTACATGACCACATATAAAATCGAAAATACAATAGTGACATTGGGTGACATTATTAGAGTGGAAGAAGATTGGAAACCCGTGTCTTCGGCACAATCGGTAGAGGTTAATATTGAAAAAATAAAAGAAAGAATCAAGAAAGAAGGAGGACAAGATCAGATGACAATTGAGGAATTGAACGCTAAGATTGCCGAGTTAAGTGAGCAGATTGTCGGATTAAATAGTACAATAGCCGAACTTAACGCAAAGGTTGTCGAAAAGGATAATCAAATCACTGAAATAAACGGCTTGCTTGTCGAAGCCAACAAATCTTTGGAAGCTGAAAAAGTCAAATGTACCGCTTTGGAAACAGAATGTAATACATACAAAGCTGAAAAGGCACAAGCTGAAGCTGTGCAAAAACAAGCAGAAGTCAATGCTTATTTTGAAACTGAAATTCCGAAGAATAACTTTGACGAAGCCGAAGTCAACTCATTAAAAGAGTTTGTAACAAAATGTGATTTGGAGGGCTTGAAAAATGCGGAAGCCGCATTGATCGTAAAGAAGTTCAAGGAAGGCAAATTGGGAACGGTTGAAACAAATGACAAGAAGGATAATACGGATTTATTCTTTTCCACTAGGGAAGAGAAAATTGATGACATAGAAGCCGGCAAGGCTTTATTTAACTAATTTAAGGAGGAAATATTATGGGTCTGTTTAAATTTCAAAACTATAGTGCAATAAGGAACATTCAAGATAATCCCAGAGTGGAAGCTGTCGTTGAAACTGTTCCGGGTAATATTTTTAACATTGGTGACAACGTAGTAGTTGGCGCAAGAACAATTAAGGAAGCACAGGTCTTATTTACTGATGATGCTTCTGCACAGGGTGATGTGTGGGTTTGCATGAATATTGTTGACAAACCGGAAACTCGCAACTATGCGGATTACAGTGTATTAGCAGGAGAATACCTTCGTGCTGTAAAACTGAATAACCATAAAGGTGAAATCGTAGAATTATCAAGCGATTTGGTTATCAATGGTGGAGGACTTGCTCCCGCAGTAGGAGTAGCATTAGTTCCTACCGTAAACGCGGATAATCCCAATTTAATGATTTGGAAAACCACTGCCAATCCTGCAGGATATGATGTTTATTTGGAAATTACTGCATTAACCACATTTGGTTTATTCACTATTGATAATGCCGGTGTCGGTTATGAATGCAAAATCAAATCTGCATAAAGTGAAAAAATAATATAGGAGGTTGCTTATTATGAACTTTGAAAAATTCATGCCGAATGTTGAAATCAACAGCATTCAAAAGAATATAAAAGTCAAGAATGAAGGCGTTGAAATTTTTTCCGCTATTTGCGACGGGAAAGATTTAACCAAATACGGAGATAAAGTTGATAAGGTTATGGCTTTTATGAAGAATCTTGGTGAAAAAGCTCTTGCCGGTGATACCAAGGCTATGGCTGAAATCAATGCTATCAGAGAAATACAAATTCAAGCACCGTTGCTAAAGAGAATCAACTTATTCAATTACATGGGTGATTTTCAATCCGTAGGATACAACGAAGAATTGAGATATAAGGTATATCAATTGCAAGGCAAGAAGTCCGGAGAGCAAGCAAATAGCGGTAGTTTCGCTTTTCCGACTCACGTTTGGAGAGAAGGTACATATGCCACAAAGAATATTACCGGTGGCTTGGCAATTGATTATCGTGAAGTTGCTTCCGGAAATACAGACGCTATTGCCGTTTCCAATCAACAAGTTGTGACCGATATGATGAACCAAATGTTCTATGACGTTATAACCAACATGTATACATCTATTAGAGCTGCGTCTTTAGCCAATGGTATCACGGCATTTTCTGAAGCTGCCGGACTTACTCAAGCCGCAGTTGATGATGCTATTAGATTGATTCGCAGATGGGGAACCCCGGTGATTTCCGGTGACTACTCCGTAATTTCACAATTAGAGACATTTACTGGATTTGCCACACAGGCTGGCGTTGTGCAATTCTCCGAAGGAGTTATGGAAGAAATTCGCAAAACCGGTTTGTTAAAATCATATCGTGGTGTGAATGTAGTCGAAATTCCGAACAGCTATAATGTAACTAGAATAAATGCTACTGCCGGTATTGCGAACTCACCTTATATGGAAACCTATTTACCTGAGGGATTGTTGTTCGTATTGCCGAAAACCGGATACACCTCTCCGTTACAAGTGGGTATCAAAGGTGGAGTTACATCTATGACCGGATCCGACATTAATTTGGGATTGCAAGTACAAAGGTTCGATCTCAACTTTGGAAGCACTGTAATTCCCGAGTATATTCCGCAATGTGGGCTAATATCTGACAGTAATTTTACAATTGATAAGAGATAGGTTCTACTCAATATAACAATATGACAGACTATAAGGCTGATCAGGGTGTAATAGATAATACACCCTGTTTCAGTCTAATGATAAAAAGGAGAAAATTATGGCTTTAGATTTACAAAAAAGATCTTCGATAAAAAATATGTGTCCGTGGACGGTAAGCTTTACTTTGCCAATCTCAAAGGCAAGCGTGCTTTTGGGTGCCGGAAAGAAAACATCCGTAAATAATGAAGAATTAGTTACCCTCGTCGAGAACGCAAACGTGATGTTTGCCGGGACAGGTGGAGGTAATCACGCTCGTATTATTATAGAAAACGAGGAATTATTGAAGTTTGTCGGATATATATCAGAAGACGGTAAAACCCGTCCTTTTGTTGTGTCTGATGAAGAATGTCAAAAAATCCTTGATTACAAAACTATGTCAGCATTCCAACAACATTTACAAGATGATATTATATGCAACCATGAAAAGGCAAAAATTATTGATTATGCACGAAAAATAAAACTGAATGATTATGCAAAGATCAAAGCATTAGAAAATCATTGTGGCATTCCGTTTCAACAAGCACAATAAATAAAGGGGGAATATTATGGGAACTCCCTTAGAAACACTATATACAAGAGTTTTTTCAAAATTGGATGAAGATTTGACAGGAAAAGAATCTTTGATATTTGCGTTGGTTGATACTGCAATTGCCAGAGTGTATAAAACAGTTCGGCACAGCCTGTCGTACACTTTAACCGATTTGGAAACATATGACGGTTATTTTACAGAGACTTTAGATGATGACGAACTGGAATTATTAGCGTGGCATATTGTGTATGCGTGGGATTTCCGTGAAAAACAAAGGCTAGTAAAGCAACGTGATTATGTTGGCACTCCTGATTTCAACAGATTGCCTGACAAAAAGACGAACCTTGCCGTTGTTGAAAGCACGTTGAAAACTGCTGAAAATGAAATTGCAAAATTAACCAATGATTTTAACACTTATAAATACACATAAGGAGGGCGGTACGTTTGAAAAAAGACCATGTTTTGTTGCAAGTGCCGGTTTCAGGGGAAATGACTTTATCCGACGTATGCGACAAGGAATATCGCAAACTGCGTTACCTCCTTTATATGTTGGAAGAAGAATTCGGCACTAAAATGACAGATCATCCAGAAATCCGAAAATACATACTTGACAGTTCAAATTTTATACAACGAATCCCCGATATGTTGTCGGAGGTGGTTGCCGTTGAATCTTAGGTCTGAATGGATGACTGATTCTAAATATTTCGGAGATGATTATCCAAACAACGCATTGCTAGATGATGCCAGATTCACGTTTGAAAAAGTGAAATCCGGTTCGGACGGTGTTGATGCAAAAGTTGATGGTGTTGCAGAAAGAATTGTCGCACAAAATCATACGAATCCTTTGAATCAGGCTCAATATGATAAAAAGTTGTTGTTTGATATGACAAGCCGAGTTCGTATGGGTTCTATCATAGAATTTGACAATAAGCATTGGCTTGTGGTTCGTAAGATTTATGACAGGCATGCTTGGAAATTAACCAGTGCTGTTGAATGTGTAGGTACGTTTACCGTCTATAAAAATTCTACGGCTACGAATGTGTATTACCATATTGAAAACAGTATTCAATTATATCGTATGGGAGTTGACTACGGCAAATACATCAATGTGCCGGAAGGTCAAATTGTTGTGCGTGTGCAAGATAATGATACCACCGCACTGATTACACGTGGAGAAACATATCGTATCGGAAGACAGAATTATAAAATTGTAGATATTATGGATGCCATACAACCTGGGATTTTAATTTTTAAAATGGAATGGACGGCAGAGTCGCCGGAGCCTATCCCATCCCCTACTCCGGTTCAGCTCGTACCTATATCCGGGAATAATGAAATAATATTCGGTAAAAGTGCAACATACACCACAGATGAAGATGTAACATTTACGCTTACCGGGGATTTTGCAACCATAACCGAACAAACGGCTAGAACTTGCACTATAAAAGCCGGCAATTCATACGGTGAGGTTATTCTCAAAGCGGTGAATTCAGAAGATGAAGAAGGCACAAAAACAATTTTGATTTGTGACATTTGGTAAAGGAGGCGGTATATGGAAAAAAGTTATAAGTTCAGGAATATTGAAGAAAACATGAAGAAAATTCTTCGGATACTCTTAAAAAACGAAGATTTTAAAAAGTACATTTTCTATTTAGATGGCAATCCGTTAGCACAACCTAATGTCACGGAAAATCTGTTGAAGACTAAAAATATTTTATTACAGCCTTTTGATCCTGATATTTTAGAAGAACAACGCATTACTGTTTTCTTTTATCCCGCTGATTTCAATTTGAGAAAATTGCCTTTAACCGATGTGACATATTGGTTTATTATTTGTATCCCGACTAAATATTGGTTGATGGAAGGTTTTGGAGATATGAGAGCTGTCCGGATAGCTGATGAAATCCTCATGGACATTGACCAACAGCCGGTGGCGGGAGTTGCGGATGTTCGGGCAGATTCAGGAAGGCTACTCTCGATTAATAAGAATCATGTCGGGATATCTCTTTCCATACATGTCTCAAACGTTGGGCTAAAGGGGATAAGATAATGTTAAAACATATTTTTGCTCAACCTGAAAATGTTTGCGGCATTGATATCTACCCTGTACGCCTGATTGATTATGACAAATTTATTGAGTGTTCAAAGTTCTTATATATATCAAAAAAGAATTTTAACACTACATCATATTCTCTGTATGAGTTACTATTTATGACTCACGATCAATTCGGTATGACGATGCAAACATTAATTGCCGACATGGAGAAAACATTTCAAATTGTGTCACGCCGAGATGTGGTATTTACACATACTACCGGATTTAAGGTTGACGGTAAAACAATTATTGCTTCTAATTACGAAGAAATACGCCGGATCATCATGATACAGAATTTGATGTTTGAACCTAAAGTATATAAAAACCCGTTAGTACAAGAATGGGCAAATAAAGTTATAACTTGCAAACAAAAAAATGGGACTAAAGTAACTATGGAAGATATGGTTACGACGGTAAAATCCTATCAAGGATTGACTTATGACCAATTACAAAATGAAACAATTTACCAATTGTATGCTGACTTTTATAGAGTATGTATGATTATGCAATTTGAGCAAGCAAGTTTGTTTGCTACTGTAAGTAGTGAAAAAATGAATATTCAATATTTTGCTGAAAATATCGACTTATTTAAAAATCCGTATGATAGTTTATTTGTTTCATCTGATAAATTAAGTAAATTTAATGCATTATAGGAGGAAAAATTAATGAGTCTTATAGCAGATGTTTTTGACATAACACTCCAAACAGACGCAGGGGATCTGATCGCATCCACCACATTGCAAAGTGCAGATGTGGCGATTGCGGTTGATGAACAGGAAGTTCGTGGAGGCAAAGGGGATGCGCTACTTGCCGTTTTGCACTCTGCAAGGCGCGTAGATATTTCAGTGTCTGAAATTACATTCCAGTGGGATTGGGTCGCCAATCAACTAGGTAAAAAAGCAACGTCGGGTGCGACTACTGCCTGGGCAATGCCAAAATTTTATACATCGGTTGATTTGGATGGGGAGGGTACCGGAACTGCCATCGGTTTTACTCTTGATGAACAACCTCTAGCAACCGGCAGTGGACTGAAAATTTTTAATGCTACTACTAAAGCCGAAGTTGTAGAAACTACAGGATATACAATTGCCAATAAAGTAGTAACAATAGTCGGCGGTGTAGCAGGTACAGTTTATGAGGTGCGTGGATATAAATATACTACCGTTGCAGGTGCAAGCACTATTGAAATAGACAATACTTCATTTGCTGATGGTGTTGTGTGCGTGTTGACCACATTAGAGATTGACGAAGATGAAACACCGATCAATTTAGTGCAAATTCAATTGGATGAAGTGTTGCCGAGTGGCAACTTTACTATTGCAACCGCATCCCAAAGACAAGCCAGTGCTACGAACTTCACGTTCAAAGCAATTAAGCCTAACACTGCAACCACTTTGGGTCGTATTGTTAGAATACCTATTAGTGCTTCATGAAAGTGCTAAAATAATTTTTTACCATAGGGATAGCAAAAATATCATTGTTTTTGTGACAAGAGTACACATACTCTTCCCTATTTTTTACATTCAATTTTCATATCATTTAACGGAATTTCTTTTCTGTTTTCTATTTTACTCAAAACAATTCAAGGAAGTGATTATCATCACAAAAAAAAGATCCAAATACAATGTAGATACAACTAAAAAAGGCAAGCAAAACCGAACTTATAATGGCATTAC
>JGI24503J29689_10031333_pt1 | contig 12484 bp, 8 predicted proteins | sample BioPla3RNA2_FD_29689 | JGI IMG/M metagenome (IMG submission 29689)
GAAAACCATAACATTGAAATTAATGTCTTGGAAAATGCACACATTAATGTGCTTCTTTTAAGTTTTAATAATGACAAAAAAAATATAGATATTACTTGCAATGTTTCTAGATACGGATCTGTTCATATCATTTTAGGCTTTCAAAATAAAGAAACTAATATTAACACTTTAGTTAATTTAAACGGTGAAGGATCAAGTGCGGAAATTAATTCATTAATTATTAGCCGTAATGATAATTATCAAGTTGCTAACTATAAAATTGTTAATAATGCCATTCATACTAGTGGTGATATTAATGCTGTTGGGATTGCTAGTGGCAATTCAAAATTAGCCATTGATGGTATTGGAAAAATCAACAAAGGAATGCATCATTCTCATAATCATCAAATATTACAAGGGATTAATTTAGATAATTCTAAAATTAAGATGAATCCATACTTATTAATCGATGAACATGATGTGATAGCCGGACACGGCGCTACGATTGGTCAAATTGATGAAGATATATTGTATTATATGATGAGTCGGGGTTTACCAAAAGAAACCGCGAAAGATTTATATATTAAAGGAATGGTTGAACCTTTTATTGACCAAATATTTAATAAAGATTTATGCAAAAAATTTAACTATCATTTATGGGGTGATCATGAATGAATCTAAAAGATATTAGAAAAGAATTTAGTTTTTTCAAAAATAATCCTAATGTTCATTATTTAGATAGTGCTGCAACCGCATTAAAATATGATAAGGCGATTGAAAAAATGACGGATTATTACTTAAAATCAGGAGTTAATATTCACAGAGGCAGTTATAAACTAGCTTATTTAGCAACGAAAGAGTATGAAGAAGCTAGAGAAGTGGTAGCGAGATTTATTAACGCCGATCCAACTGAAATTATTTTTACTAAAGGAGCCACACAAGCATTAAATTTAGTAGCAAATTCAGCAAACTTATTAGTGGGAACAAATGAAGAGGTAATTACTACTGAACAAGAACATAACTCTTCAATTTTACCTTGGTTAGATAAAAGTAAAGAGTTAGGTTTTAAAGTAGTTTATATTCCACTTGATGAAGAATATAAAGTAACAGTTGAAAACTTTAAAAAGGTTTTAAATAATAAAACTAAAGTAGTAGTAATTAACCATGTATCTAATGTATTGGGTTATTTAAACCCAATTAAAGAAATAACTAAACTGGCTCACAAACAAGGAGCAGTTGTTATTTTAGATGCCGCTCAATCGATTGCTAATGTTAAAATTGATGTTAAAGATTTAGACGTTGATTTTTTAGCCTTTTCTGGGCATAAAATTTATGGTCCTAACGGGATTGGCGTACTTTATGGCAAAAAAGAGTTATTAAGAAAACTACATGTTTATGAAGTTGGTGGCGAGATGGTTTCAAAAGCTAGTAAAGATGCAATCGTTTATCAAGATGTTCCTCATAAATTTGAAGCGGGAACACCACCAATTGCTGAAGCAATCGGACTTGCTGAAGCAATTAAGTTTATGGAATCACTTGATTATCAAAAAACTACCGACCATATCAAAAAATTAAAATCAAAAGCGGTAGCAGGACTATCTAAAATCAAAGGCGTAACGATTTATAATCCAACATCAGATTTTGGTGTTGTTTCATTTAATATAGACGGAGTACATCCACATGACGCTTCATCAGTATTTGATGAATTTAATGTTTGTATTCGTTCGGGTCATCATTGCGCCTCAATTTTAACTGAAGTGTTAGGAACACCTGGCGGAACGGTAAGAGCGTCAATTAGTATTTATAACGATGATCAAGATATTGAGGCATTAATTGAGGCAGCCAAAAAGGCAGCTAGTTTTTTCGGAGGTTTTTAAAATGAGAGTAGAAGATTTATATCGAGATATTATTATGGAACATTATAAAAACCCAAGAAATAAAGGGCTTTTAAATAATGATAAATATAAAAAAGTAAATTTATTAAACCCTAGTTGCGGCGATGATGTAACTATTCAAGTATTAGTCGAAGATGATATTATTAAAGATGTTCGTCATGATGGGCACGGGTGTTCTATTTGTTGTTCATCAGCTAGTGTGATGAGTGAAACTTTAGTAAATAAGACAACTAAAGAAGCTCAAAATATTATTGATGAGTATATGTTGATGCTAACTGGAAAAGAATACAACAAAAATATATTAAAAGGCGAAGCGATCGCCTATATTGGCGTATCTAAATTTCCAGCTCGAATTAGATGTGCTTCAATTGCATGGAAGGCAATGGAAGAAGCATTAGTGGAGGCTAAAAATGACGGAAAGAGATAAGAAAATAAAAGCGATTCAAGAAGATTACGAGTACGGATTTGAAACTGATGCCAAAATTATTTTTGATACCGGTAAAGGGTTAAATGAAGATGTCATTAGAGCCATATCTAAAGCGAAAGATGAACCAGAATGGATGTTAGAATACCGCTTAGAAAGTTATAAGTACTTTAAAGAAAAGATTAATCCAAAATGGGGTCCAGATTTATCAGGAATTAACTTTGATGAGTTTACCTATTTTGTAAGAAATATTGATGGCGTTAAAAATACGTGGGATGAAGTTCCTGAAGAAATAAAAATGACATTTGAGCGATTAGGAATCCCTCAAGCTGAACGTGAATATTTAGCGGGTGTATCAACTCAATTTGAATCAGAAGTCGTTTATCATAGTACTCAAGCCGAACTTGATGAAGCTGGTATTATTTATATTGATACTGATACAGCTTTAAAAAAATATCCAGAGATTTTTAAAAAATATTTTGGAACTGTTGTTCCAAATTATGATAATAAATATGCAGCACTTAATGGTGCGGTTTGGAGTGGCGGGTCATTTATATATGTTCCAAAAGGAGCGAAAATATCTAAACCGATTCAATCATATTTTAGAATGAACTCTAATCAGTTAGGACAATTTGAAAGAACGTTAATTATCGTTGAAGAGGGTGCAGAAATTAATTATATTGAAGGTTGCACTGCGCCAACATATTCTAAAGATTCACTTCATGCTGCCGTAGTAGAAGTGATTGTTCATAAAGATGCCAAATGTAGATATACTACGATTCAAAACTGGTCTAGCAATGTTTTAAACTTAGTAACTAAGAGAGCACATGTTTACCGTAATGGATTAATGGAATGGATTGATGGTAATATGGGGTCATCATTAAATATGAAATATCCAGCATGTTTACTTTTAGAACCATATGCTAAAGGTAATATGATTTCAATTGCTGTTGCTGGCAAAAATCAAAATCAAGATGCGGGTGCCAAAATGATTCATTTAGCACCAAATACATCTTCTAATATTATTTCAAAATCAATTAGTCATAGTAGCGGAACAGTTAACTATCGTGGTAAAGTATTTATTGCAGAAAATGCGATTCATTCTAAATCACATATAGAATGTGATACGATTATTCTAGATAAAGAGTCTTATAGTGATACGATACCAGTTAATATTGTTCATAATTCAGAATCAACCATTGAACATGAAGCAACTGTTTCTAAGATTAGTGAAGATCAATTATTCTATTTAATGAGTCGCGGATTAACTGAAGAACAAGCAACTGAAATGATATTAATGGGGTTCATTGAGCCATTTGCCAGAGAATTGCCAATGGAATATGCGGTTGAGTTAAATCATTTAATTAAAATGGAAATGGAAGGTTCTATTGGATAATAAGGAGTGATAAATTATGTATCAATACTTTATATTACAATCAAAAAAACCAATCAAAAAAGAACGTGAGATGTTACTATCTCTTTTAGGTGAGGTTGTTGATGTAAGTTATCTTGATGTTGATAATGAGTTTATTACTGTGGTCTTTGAGAATTTATTAGAATCATCATTGCAAGAATTATCTCAAGTAATTATTGAAGAGTTTTTTATTGAAATTAGAATCTATGAATCAATTAGATTTGAAACGATTCATGATTTAGAAAGAAATATTAAAAAAGTTAAAAGGATGTTAAAACTAATAACTTTTGATTCGGATGATAGTTATTTAAATGAAGTCGATTTATTATATTTTGAAATATCTAAACCAATTGATTCAAGTTATAAAAAAAATATTTTGAAAAAGTATTCTGATGATACCGAGATGAAAAATATTTTAAAAGTCTTTTTTGAATGTAACCAAAACACTAGTGAAGCTAGCAAAAGACTATATATGCACCGGAATACTTTAATTCAAAAATTAGATAAATTTTATGAGGAAACCGGCTTTAATCCTAGAAGGTTTAAAGACGCAATGATTATCTATAAAGCTATTGAAATATAGAATTTTTCTAAAGTTGTCTTGAAACTAAAGTAAATAATTACTTTATATGCTATTATCATAATAAAGAATTATATGAAAATATTTAAAGGAGTGTGTTTAATGAAATATCCTAGTTTAATTGATAATAAAAGGCGAACGCTCTTAGATACCTTAAAAGTTATTTCTAAAGACCATAAAAATCTTAGCATAGCTACAGGTTATTGGGATTTAGAAGGAACAATGGAGATAATAGATGATATTAAGGAATACGATTCTATTAGGCTTTTAATTGGAAATGAGCCGTTAACTAAAAGAAAAAGGCGAATGTTAAAAGCGGTAATGGAAGGCGAGGAAAAATTCCCGGATGCCGATTTTAAGGAAGATTTAGAAAATTATTTCAATCAAAATAACGCTAATGATTTACGAGAAACAGCTAGTAAAGTTAGAGAATTAATTCGAAAAGGAATTTTAGAAGTAAAGATATTTAGAAAACCAATTCTTCATGCTAAAGCTTATATTTTCGGAACTCTAACAAGTAATAATGCGGTTGGTATTGTTGGGTCAAGTAATTTTACTAAAGCTGGACTAACAACTAATACTGAGTTAAATTCATTAGAAGATGATTATAAAGTTGTTTGTTATGTCCCGCAGAGCGAGGCTCAAGAGAATGGCCATTTATCGTGGTTTAATGAACTATGGAATCATAAGGAAGCTTTAGAGTGGACATTTGAATTTCAAGAACTAATTAATGACTCTCCGGTTGGCGAATTATCATACGGGCCGTATGATACATATATTAGTACTTTAATGAAAATATACGCTGACGAAATTATAGAACCAGAAAAATTAAGTGAAGATTTAGAAGATATTTTATATAGTTTTCAAAATCGAAATGCCGGAATTTTAATTAATAAGCTTAAGAAAATGGGGGTCGCTATTTTAGCTGATTCGGTTGGTCTTGGCAAAACGATTACTGCTGGCGCAGTAATTAAACATTATTTGCAGTCGAAAAATACCGCAAATATTCAAATTATTACTCCTGCTGGACTAAAGAAACAATGGATTGAAGATTTGTCAAGTGTCTTAGATATCGATTACCGCGCAGGTGATTATAATATAGTTTCGTTTCAAAACACTCAAGAAATAAAAGATATAATTGAATATTATAACAAAGATTACAGAAGAGCTAGGAAAATAGATTTATTTATTCTAGATGAAGCGCATAATTTTAGAAATCGATTTGGTGAAAGATATAATCTCCTAATGGAGCTTTTTAAGCAACATCCAGACTCACATATCTTACTTTTAACTGCAACGCCTATTAATAACTCTTTATTAGATATTGCTAGTCAAATTCAACTTGCTTCTAAAGGTCATCGTAAATCAGTTAATGTTCCTTATACAAGACCTGGTTCTAATACAGTTGAACTAGTTGATTTTTATGATGCGTTAAAGTTAATCCAATCAAGATTGCAAAGAGAAAATGATGAGGTTGAAAAAGAAAAATTATTAGAAGAATTAAAACCAACAATTCACCAAGGCTTAAGACACTATTTAGTTCGTTCAACTAGACAAGGAATTGAAAAAGAAGGCGGGATTATTAGTAAAGAGGGAACTAGAAAATCATTTCCAGTTTCAATCATTGAATCCATTGATTATGAATACGATGAAGCAATTAGTAATTTTGTTTTTAATAATATCGGTAAAAAAATAAATTCCGTTTTTGAAGGAATTGATACTAGAAAATTAAATTTAGATTTTCTAAATGAAATTACCCAACAAACAAGTCACCCATTAGATTTCTTAAAAGAAATTATTAATAGTGAAGTTGATTTTTCTGTAAAATTTGCGTTAGACAAATTTGAAGCTAATGAAGATAATAAACTATTAACGGATGAACCAATTAATAAACTTGTTTTAAATATATTACAAATTATTTTTACGCTAGGTTTTGTACCATATCGCGCCCTAATTTATGATCATAAATATTATGATATTGATATTAAAGAAATTAAAGATATATTGGATCCTCCAAGAAATGTTAAAACACAAATGTCGGTTCACAATATTTTAATTGTAGGACTTCTTAAGCGATTAGAATCATCTCCAAGTGCCCTATTAAGTAGTATCAAAAACTATCAAATTAAAATTAAATTTTTTGAAAAATACTTAAATAAAGGATATATCGTAAATATTAGCGACATTAATTCTCTAGAAACAGAATATGCTGACGATATTGACAGGGCATTTGAAGATTACGAAAAATATTTAAGAGAATATGAAGAACTTTTAGATCGTGGAGAAAATCCTGAAGAACTTAAGAAAAAGGGGATTGAAAGAATCGATGCTACCTTGGATAGATTCAATTTAGATCAACTAAAATTTGATTTAGAAAGAGATAAGAAAATTTCAGCGCTTTTAATTTTACTATTAAAAGAAGTATCAAAACCAGAAAACGACATTAAGTTAATGAAATTAAAAGAACATATCAAAAAAACATTTGGTATTAATAAATATGGGAAGAAAGTTTTAGTTTTCTCGTTTTATGCTGATACTATTGGACACATTAGAGATAATTTTTTAAATATTTTTGGCGAAGAAGTATTTGAAAAAGCTGAATTTATTTCTGGTAACACCAAAAATATAAACGAAGAAATAGTTAGACGATTTTCACCTATTTCTAAAAAACATGAATTTAAACCTGGTGAAACCGAATTAGACTATCTATTTGCAACTGATGTTTTATCAGAAGGTCAAAACCTTCAAGATGCCGGTTATTTAATTAACTTTGATTTACACTGGAACCCAGTTAGGATGATTCAAAGAAATGGTAGAATTAACAGGTTAGGGTCTAAATACTCTGAAGTATTAATTGCTAATATGAAGCCAACCGGCGATATTGAAATGTATTTAAAGTTGGTTAATCGATTAGAAAATAAAATTTCAACGATTAAAAACACAATTGGTTTAGACCAAGGTGTGTTAAAAAGTGATGATGTTAATCCAATTGAATTTATTGAAAAATATTATAATAATGGTGAGTTACCTGAACCAGATGATGATATGTTAGCCTATATTGATGAACATATTTTGGCTTTAAGAGAATTCTTATTTGAACACAAAGGCACTAAATATTTTGATAAACTATATAATATGTCAAAAGGAAAGTGGAATTATTTACCAGATAAAGCAATTTTTCCTAATGCTTCATTAGCACTCGTAAAAACAACCGGAGAAACTACCATTACTAAAAGACATATTGAGGATTATAACTTCATTAAAGTCGATTGCAGTGGTGAATATATGGCAACTTATATTGATTATAATATTGCTCTTGATTTGATTAAGACTGATAAAGATGATAACGATAGGCGAGTTGATAAAATTAGATATGACAGATTAAAGGTTATTTCAAGGGGTAATGCTGAAGCTAGAAGACAAGGAAGTAATCCTGATGAAGAATATAATCCAACACCTTCAATTATTAGGGCTTTGGAAGCTTTTCAAATATTACCAAAATATGAAGAAGAAGATATACTAAACAGTATTAAAAAAGGTGTTCGTTATATTGATATTCAAAAAGAGTTGGAAAAATTAGTAAGAAAAGTTAATAAAGAATTAAAAGAGGGGAAAACTTATTTATCTTTAAATTTAATTAATCAATTTGATTTTTTATACAATAAAATAAAAGAAGATATCATTGAAGATAAAATTATTGAGGAAGCGGAGGGAGTCTTATATTATGCAAAACATGAATCTTAATTTAATTGAAAGTTTAATTAAAAAATTATGGAAAGAAAAAAGCGAAAGAGAATCCCTAAATATCGCAATTGAATTAGCTAATGAAGTAATGTTTTATTTAGGAATTAATCGAAACGAACTAGGAAATCCGGAAATGATTTTAGAAAATGCATTTCCTTCTTCCCAGTATAAATCAATTAAAAATGAACCATGGTATAAACAACACCCATTTTTGGGTGGAGCTAGAGTAGCGTTATATCATTATAATAAACAAAAAGTACCAGTTGAAAGTAATTTCTTCTTTTTAAATGATTCTAATGCCAAATCAAGAATCGCAGTATCAACTCAGTTAACAACAAACTTTGAAGACGGAGTATTAACTAGGCTTTCAAAATATAAAGTAGGTATAGACTTCATTTTAAATTCAGAAGCAAATGGACTCTTTATTGTATTATCTGAGAGAGCTAATATCCGGGTTTTGGAACTATCTGAAAGATTAACTCATAATCAAAGAGAAATCTTTGAACTGCTGTATAATTGCTTTAATAAGTCAATAACAATTAGTAATGAAACGAAACAATTGCCACAAGAAATCATTCATAAATCCTTATGGGATGCCTTTGAGGTTCAAGAACTTAACAAACAATTCTACAGTGGCGTTGCCGATCATTTTGTTGTTTTGGTTTCACATCTAAATAAAAACATTCCTAATGGTCTTACTAGAGAAGTAGTTAAAAACAACTCAAATATGTTTGCAATTAGACTAATTGGTAGAATTTTATTTTTATGGTTTTTACGTAAAAAAGGTAAGATAATAAATGAAGATATGAAATATTTCGAAATCGAAAATCTTTCATCTGAAGAATATTATGAAACTAGATTAAAACCATTATTTTTTGAAACATTAAATACTGAAATAGATAAAAGAAAAGGTTTAGATAAAAAAACCCCGTATTTAAACGGTGGTTTATTTGAACCACATGATAATGACTGGGTTGATAATCATGTTAAATTCCCTAAAAATTGGTTTAATAATTTATATGATCACTTCAATAAATTTAATTTTACAGTTGATGAATCAACTCCTGAATATACTAGAGTAGCCGTTGACCCTGAAATGTTAGGACGAGTCTTTGAAAATTTATTAGCGACAGTAGTTGATGAAACTGGAGAAAGTGCTAAAAAAGCGAAAGGAACTTTCTATACCCCAAGATCAATTGTTAACTACATGTGCAAAGAGTCATTAAAAGAGCACTTAATTACTGAGCATAACAATTCAAAAGATAATGATAAAATTATTGAATTGATTGATCGAACTGAAGCGAAAATTGCAGAATTAAAAATTTCAAGCAACTATAAACCTTGGGGCGATCGCACTCAAGAAGTATCATCTAATTTAATAAATATTATTAATGACATCAAAGTACTTGACCCAGCAGTTGGGTCAGGAGCCTTTCCGATTGCATTTTCATTACTTTTAGTTCAAACGTTAGGACGACTTTCAGCAATTTATGATGAAAGTTTAGGAAGACATCGATTAGCTAAAAGTACTGAACAACTTAATTTTTACGATTCGAAATTTCATATTATGCAAAACAATATTTTTGGTTCAGACATTGAACCAATGGCTATTGAAATTGCTAAATTAAGAAGTTGGTTATCATTGATTATTGATGATGATGCTAAAAACTTAAAACCACTTCCTAACTTAGACTTTAAATATGTTTGTACCAACAGCTTAGTAAATTTAGAAGATGATTCTCTTGATTTTTTTAATACTAAAGAAGAATTTGAAGAAAAATATACTGAAGTACAAAATGAGTACTTCTATGAACATGATTTAAGTAAAAAGTTAATATTGAGAGAAGAAGTTTCTAATATATTTAAATCACACATTAATGAATATTCTTCTGTTAGAGATCAAACAATCGCCACATGGAACCCATTTATTAACAATAAACCAGCAAATTTCTTTGATTCCGAACGGATGTTTGGTGTGAAAAAATTTGATATAGTTATTGGAAATCCTCCGTATGTTCAAATTCAATATATGAAAAAAGACTTAAAAGACTTATACAAAAGTCAAGGATTTAATACTTTTGAGTTAAGAGGAGATATGTATGCACTATTTTATGAACAAGGAATAAGAAACCTTAAAGAAAATGGAATTTTATGCTATATAACCTCCAATAAATGGATGCGCGCTGAATATGGAGCTTCACTTAGAAACTATTTTTTCAAGCATACGCAGCCCTTATTGTTACTAGATTTAGGTGGAGATGTATTTGAAAACGCAACCGTTGATACAAACATATTGCTACTAAAGAAAGGTGATTATAATAAAAAGACTAAAGCAATTACTCTTTCAAAAGAATATAGGGATAACCTTTCATTAATACCAGAAGACGAATTTTATCGTATAAGATTTAAGAAAAATCAACTCTGGTTAATTTTAAATGATATAGAACGAAGCATTAAAGAAAAAATAGAAAAACATGGGAAACCGTTAGGACAATGGCAAGATATAAAAATTAATAGAGGAATATTAACTGGGTTAAATGATGCCTTCATTATAAATGAGGAGACAAGAAAAGAGATTTTAGACGGATGTATGAGTGATGAAGAAAGAAAGAGAACAGATGAACTTATTCGACCGATTTTGAGAGGTCGCGATATTGTTTTTGGGGGATATAATTGGGATAATATTTATTTAATCAACACTCACAATGGTTATACCACTCATGATGGATCGTATATACCGATGATTAATATTAATATATTACCATCAATTAAAAAATATTTAGATGGTTTTTATGATGCGCTAGTGAAAAGACAAGATCAAGGAGATACGCCATATAATTTAAGAGGGTGCGCGTATATGGACGATTTTGAACAACCTAAAATCGTATTTCAATCTATAATGAGTAAAGGCCCTAGGTTTGCTCTAGATTTAGATAAAAGATTAACTTTGGATTCTTGTGGGATAATTGTTTGTGATGAATATTTAGAATTAGAAAAGTATTTAAATACAATAGGGTATTTCGCACTCATACATTATTATAGTGGCGGCTCGATTGACAAAGGAATAAAAATAAACAATATTTTAAAATTACCGTATATAAGAATCAATCATAGGACAGGAAATAGCTTTGAAAAGGAATTAAACTTATCAAAAGAAGAAATTGAATATGTAAAAAACTATATTTCAGCGTGTGAATAGTATTTATTTTGATAGGTATTTTAATTCTTTATTGGTTAGCATATAACTATTTATATCAAGATTTTTTGGCATTGGAAAACGAACAATTGCATATTTTCCCACTGTGATTCCCTTTTCACTAAGTTGTGGTGAGGTTTTCCTTATATACCAATTAAAAATATTCGAAGTTAACAGATTATAGATGCGTTCAATACTTTCTTTTTCTGATGTAATGATGAAAACAGTTTTATCAATTACAAAATTATCTTTTAAAAGCACAATTTTTATATTCTCAAAAGTGTTAGTTTCTGCAAAGCAGATTTTTGGTTTGTTAAAATCGTCCATATAAGAGATGCTATCTTGAATCTCATACCACTATTATTTTTTTCTGGTCTTAATTTTTATTTCATTTATTATATATGTTTTTCCTCTGTTCTAAATTTAAATGATCACAGCCTTTTGGAGTATTTTTTTCTAGCCAAATCCCATTTATTAAATAGTTTTTGCTGAAATATATTTTTCAGTATCATATCTTTTTGAAGGAACCAGTGTAGTTAAAATAAAGACCAACACATTCATAATTATTTCGTTTTATGTTCCTGCTTCTCAAAATCAGTCGTTTAAAATATAAAAAAAATTATAATTATTATATGGTGATGATATGATTTATGGATATATTAGAGTTAGTAGTGACAAGCAAACTGTAGAAAATCAAAGATATGAAATATCAAAATTTATTTTAGGAATGAATTTAAGTGTAGATGGTTGGATTGAAGAAACTATATCTGGAACAAAAAATTATGATAAGCGAAAGTTGGGGAAACTTTTATCTCAAATAAAAGAACATGACATAATAGTATGTAGTGAAATATCTAGACTAGGTAGAAGCTTATTTATGATAATGGATATTTTGAATATTTGTATGATAAAAGGAGTAAAGGTGTGGACTTCACCATAAAGATAATTATAGATTGGGTGACGATATTCAATCTAAGGTTTTAGCTTTTGCTTTTGGTTTATCAGCAGAAATAGAACGAAATCTAATTTCACAAAGAACAAAGGAAGCGCTAGAAAGAAAACGAAAAGAAGGAATTGTTTTAGGTAGGCCAAAAGGTTCTTCAAAACCACATCAGTTTAAACTTTTTGGCCAAGACAATAAAATAATTAAACTTCTGCGAACCGGACTATCCCTTAATAAAGTGGCAAGAAAACTAAAAGTTCACAGATCAACCCTATCTAAATATATTAAAGTCAAGGATTTAAAATTGGC
>JGI24503J29689_10013220_pt1 | contig 12426 bp, 4 predicted proteins | sample BioPla3RNA2_FD_29689 | JGI IMG/M metagenome (IMG submission 29689)
AATGATACAGATGAGGGAAGAGAAAAGATACTTAAGGCTGGATATGCAATTGGCTCAGGCATTATGTTTGGTGAAGATGAGATGGACAGAGTTGCCAATGATCTTGGCATAAATCTTGACAGCACCGAAACAGTAGAAGACCGGATGATATCAGGACTTGCTACTGCAGCCCTATCTGAAGAAGGATATGGTGGCCATCTCTCAAAGAATACAATTAGAAATAAGGGTATTATGGGAGCTATTTCTGAAGACATAGGCACTAACTATAGAGCCATCTTTGGGATACGCAATGCTGACCCATATCTTAACTCAAGAAACATTTCAATAGAAGATAACAATGTTGTCATTAATGCTACTGAAATAGAAACAAGAGTAACTGAAGAATTGTCTGAGTCATTTGACAGCAAGGCTGGGGTAATAGCTTTGGCTGGCATGGACATGGTTACCGCAACAGCAATAACAAAAAAAATGTTTGTTGGTAGTTCGGATAGTTTTACTTCTAAGATGAGACTGAGTCTTATTAATGAGTCTATGTCAGGGGGCGACTATGGTGCATCAGGGACATACGGAATGCTTTTTGGTATAGCTGGGGCTATTGTTGAAGGCTTGATTCTTGGTGCCATTATTGGTGCAATATCTGGTGCAGCAGCTGGTGGTGGAGTCGGAGCACTGCCTGGAGCTGCAGTTGGCGCTGTAGGTGGTACAGCCAAAGGTGTGTCTACTGGTATCAAATCATACAAGGCTGCAAGAGCATTGGCAAAGACTGGTTCAATAGCAAAGAAGGTTTTAACAAGCAAGGCTTTCATCCTGTCAGCTAATATGGCGGCAAAAACATGGGCGCAAACTAATAATGAAACAGGCTATGGCTTAGCTAAAGCTCGTACACTTGGCGATGCCAAGCTTATGAGAAACATGGGGTTTGACGCAGCTACTATGTATTTAAGCATGGGCTTGTCAGACAGACTTACAACTATGGGTTCTGGAAGGCTTATGCGCACAATAGCGAAAAGCAAGCATGCTGGGAACCTTAGTGGTTTTTATGGTGGATTAGCCCTACACAATGTTGTGTCAACTGCTGGAGATATATCTATTGATATGGGCACAGACATAATTGCTCACACAGCAATAGAGCACGCATATGGGCTAATGGGTAAGGGCTATGATCCCTTGCTTCCATCACAAGAATCTATGACATCTTTGGCTGGTGACATAAGAGTTACTGGAAGTGGTCTTCTTACGCAGCTGGGAACTCGTTTTGCTTCTCGTGTAGCTGGTCGACAGATATCTAGAGTAGCTGGATGGGGTAAGGCTAAAGGACCCGGAAATGAATTTGTTGTAGGTTCAAGGCTATGGTCTGACAACATAGAAGCTACTATGTTCCCAGGGGCAAAGAAAGCTCCAGGCATGAGAATGCTAAACTCTCTTAGTGCTGGAATATTCCAAGATAATCTGACAAACATCTCTAGTTTTGCCAGAGAAGTATATCCTGACAGAGGCAATGCAGCACTATGGGAAATGCTTGAAACTTCTCCTGATCCATATAAGACATACCTTGCCCTATGGAAGCTCCAAGAGATACAGACTAACAGGGCCTATTCTCATATCAGAGCATTAACTTCTCCATTTAGAAGCCAAGAAACACGCGGTGATAGAGGCATTATCTCGGCTGCTGATAGCGTTATAAAGCTCTATACCAAAGACCCAGGTCTAGATAGAGTGGGAGAGTTCTTAAGACTTGCAGAGAATTCTTCTGTTATTTCTGTTGAAGATAAGAGTACATTTGATTTATTAAGCAAAAAGATTATCGACTATGTTATAAACGGAGAGTCTAACTCTCCAGCGGATATGTCAAATAGACTAAGAGAAGGCATAGCCTTTATCTCTAAAAGAATACTTATAGATGAAGACGAAGTATTCAAGGGGTCTGGCAGTATTGGGACAAGTTTTATTTCTAGTCTTGACCAGGAAATAGCTAATAAAATAAAATCAAGTACTGATAATGATACCATTGATAGTCTTTCTACATTCATGAAAGACTACAGCGCAGGCGGCATGAAAGTAGATTCTGCCACTATTGATTTATCTAATGTAAGCAGAGCAGTACTTAGTGATGAAACACTTGCAAGAAAAACCAACTTTGTATTAAATGAAGATAACAAGAAGGTTCTTGAAGATTACTTAGTGCTTGCCGCAGAGCAAGCACAACAAAGAGGACTTACTCAAAAGAATCTTATAACTTCAGAAATAGAAAGAGCAGAAAGACTATATGCTTCTACTAATAATGAAAATGAAAAGAGAAGACTTGAGAGTTCTCTTAGAGAGCTTCGTGCCTTTAGAGATGTTCTCGGCTATGACCATGATGGCAAAAAGGCAGCTAAAGGTCTTGAGACAATTTTAGATTTCTTTACAAGAACAGTTGCTACTGCCAGAGGCGATAAAGATAGAGTGCCTATAAGGTCATTAGATGAATTAATGGGTCAAGAACCCATTAGTGGAATATCCCATGCTATTGACTTTATAGGAGCAGCTCAAGCTTTCTCTCGCATATACACAGAGTCCATGAGCAGCTATCTTGGATATCCTGATGGGCGCATAGCAGCTGCAAGAGTAAAAGGGTTTTCTGAAAATCAAATAGTAAACTTTGTACAAAAAAGACTTCTGCCTCTTATCAGTGTTTATGATGCGTTCTATAGCAGCATGGATGACAGCTCAAGGGCAGATGCAAGATCGATAATGAAAACAGTGTATGGTGCTCTTAATTCCCGCACTGACGAATCCTCTAAATATTATTCTAAGATTGTCGATAATCATATGACATATCTTAATTCAACAGAAACCGCTATTGCCTCCCATAAAGACTTAATAAGTACAATGAAAACACTTGATGGCATAAGCAGTCGCTCAAGCATAAGAGAAGTTATGGGAGAAAATGCCAATACTCTTAATATGCTTGGTGTTTTAATTTCTTCTCCACGACCAACAGATTCAGGTGTAGAGATAATAGATGATGAGCGTGGATCCATTAACAAGTTGTTCTACCCAAGTTATCAGAATATGTTTGAGGAAATCGTAAGAGATGATTTAACCATAGCTGATAAAATAGAGATGAATAGAACCTTGTTAGCTGCAGCAGCGGCAAGGCAGGTTAGCCTTGCCTATCTTGATAATCCATCAAGAACTCCAGAACAAGCTGTAAACGTTGCTAACGTTGAGCTAAGCAAATCTGGACTTAGTGTTAGAGTTCAAAAACTTGTTGTAGGAGATAATGAGAACCCTCAGATAATTGTTAACACAAAAGATTCTCCTCTTAATAATGATCAAATACTCAGTGAGCTTACTGGTATATTAGAAGTATTTGGTAAAAGTTCTGCTGCTCAATACTCATCAAGAAGTAATATGGCGGCATACGATGCGCTGTATGACAGAACAACTTTTAATTTCATAGATGGTAAGACTATCTCTATACAAGAACTTAAAGATAGACTCAACAAAGATGTACCAAACGCTATACAGGCTATCAGGGGAATAACAATAGGTTATCTTTCTGGTGATGGTGACCCCAGTAAAATTGGGGCTGGGCTTACCTCTGAGATTATGAACTTCCTTAACGGAACCAAGTTTATTACAACTATGACAAAGCTTAGTCCTGATGAGCAAGCCGCCTTTGCATGGAAGGTAGCTAAGATTGCTGCTGGGCCAAGTAATGTCACCTTTGAATATTCTCTTAAGGGTGGAGACTATGTTTTGAAACTTGGTAATTCCACTATGCCAGTCCTTGCACATAACAAGAACTTCGCTATAATAGATGGCAGTAGCACTACTCAAGCACAAGACGCTATTCTCACAGAAAAGGGATTTGTTGCAGTTAATTCAGGTGCTGGAGCTATGCGTGTATATGTTCAATTATCTCCCGCATTTAAAGAGCACAATATATCAGAGGTTGTAAATTCTCTTGTTGATACATACAGAGACATGGCTAACAGCTATGATGATCTTGATGGTAGTGTCGGGACTTTTGCATATCATGCATGGAAGGGCATGATGGAAATATCGGCTGACATTAATAAGACATTGTCTTCTAATCCATCTGACGCATACTCTGAAATCATAGATGTTTTAACAAGCGCATGGAATAAAGCCTCTGTTAGCCCAAGAGGTATTAAGCTTCTTGACGATCTCAGCGATGCGGCAAAGGCAGAATCCATTATAACCTTGTCTGATGGTACAAGGATAGATATAAGAGAAGCTATAAACGATTACCTTACTAAGGGAGCCCCAGGGTTAACTCAAGCAGTTGGAGAGAGTATAGCATCTATAAAAAAACTTGTAGGTCTTTCTAGTGAATTATCTTCAGAAGATACTCTTGGTGATTTGTCTGTCAGGATTAAGGGACTTATAGACAATCTTCCTAAAGATTTCATTACGTTTGATGAAGAAGAAAGTGGAATCATTGATACTATATCAAGATTAGATTCTCAAGAACTTGCTACACAAATGTCAAATATGGCTGACTTCAAAGCAAAAGTCATGCAGATATTTGAAGATATTGAGACAGCCTATCGTAGAGATATGGATGATGTTTCCAGATTAACTGCGGTAAAAGAATATGCTCTTGGTAACATGAGTAATCCTGAGCGTATAAAATTTCTTGAGTCTGTATATAGAAATCATTTTGGAGACAATGCACCTAGCAATGAAATTATAGCTGAGGCTGTTCGCAAGTCTGATGAAGCTGACATGTATTCTAATCTTAAGAAAGCAGCATTTAAGGAAATTAATGATGATGCTATCCAAGCTCTTAAGAGTAGAGACCCAGATAAGGCTCTTGCTAATATTATAACTGTAACAATGACAAGAGGCACTGTTCTTGACTTCTCTGCTGCCGAAATGGCTAAGAGAGCTGCTGCTGTTTTCATAGGCAAGAGCATTAACAGAGAAGAGGCAGCATCATTAATAAGTGCGCTGAATAACACTATATTGGAAAAAACCTTGAGAGGCGACTATGGGACAGAAGCAAGAGATAAAGAACGGATAAGACAAGTATACGGGATAAAAAGACCACTATCATTAAGAATAGTAATCTCTCGTCTTCCTGATGGTGATAACCAAATGCCTCCAGAACTTATACGAGCCTTTGGAAATTACTATGGCATAGAGGCAGACGGTAGCTTTAAGCCTGTTCTAGACGTATATGGGAGCATAGGGAAAACTGTCTATTCTTCTAATAGTAGTCTAATAGACCCACTAACAAATACTCTTACTGTAAGAATAGGTTATGATAATCTTAAAAGGCTATCTGCTGCAGGCGTAGCTTGGGCAAGTGATGCTATTAATGCTGGAGAAGAAGGCATTCATCTTAGAGACCCAGAGGAGATAGCTAAGTTTATCTCAAATCATTCTCTTCATGCTGGCACCTATGCTAATACAAAGCAAGTTGGCAACACAAGTCAAACAGATTCATCTTTGTTAATAAGACATGCTAGTATTCCACGACAAAAGACTGGTAGTACATCTATGAAGTCTAGTGCTGCAGAAGCTGTGTCCGTTAAGGATGCATACTATCAATCTTATCGTGAACTTGAAAAAACAAGTTGGGGACCTGGATATGTTTATACTGCAGGCGCAATAAACGATATTGACGATAATACTGGCAAGTTTACTATTCTCAATAACGAGACCTTGTCTCGCTTTAGTCCTACCTTTGAAAACGTTATGGCTGGTAGTGGACTACTTCCTCCACCCAGACTTGAGATAGGGATTAAGTTGCTTGCTGACCTCGCTTCTGATTCTATGAAAAGGCAGAAGATGCCAACAGAAGTAATAGATGTAATAGATAGGATATATGATCAGCACAATAAGTTGGTAGACCTAAGTCCTGCTGAGATGGTAAACGCTTCAGAAGTTCTTCTTGAGTTCTTGTCTGACCATACAAAACACCCTTCTGGACAACATGTGTTCAAGACAACCATAGATGGCAGAGAAGCATATTTTATTGGTGTTACACGCAGTCCTACTCCAAGGGAGATACAGCCCTTCATGCCTATTACTGCTGTTCTCAATACAAGAGAGAATGGATTAAGGCTTAATGAAGCTGGCTGGAAACTATTTGGTGGAGACTTTGATGGTGACCTTGCTCTTGGTCTTGCACCAATTAAGCCATCGTCACTGGCAAGAGCAGTATCTGTATCAGCATATGGCTCTACTAATTTATCTTATATAGATAGAGTATCAAAAAATCTTGGTGATCACTTGATGAGTCTTACTGAAAGTTCTATTCAGAAAAACAAACTATATGATCACTTTGTATCGTCTCTTAATCCCAGTGACAGAATTATTCCAGAGAGTGGAATAGATTCTAATGAGTATTTAAGCAAAGGTACTCAAGCTCTATCTGGAGCGATACAGACACTTACTCCGCTTAAGTCTATTCTTCATTCTATATACACTGGGTCAGGAAGCATAAGACTTAACAACGATTTTAGAGAGGCTATTACAGACATAGCCAAGGATCTGGCTACGTCTTATACCACTCAAAATGTTCAAGGGACAAAGTTTGAAGATGCTTTTATTGTTTCTCCGTTAAAGAACATAGGTGAAGATACTCGCATTGTATTCATAGACCCTTCACCAAGTCCAGATATTACAAAAGATTCTATGGTAGAAATTGGAGCTATAGGTTCTGTTAGGTATATAACTGCCATTGATGCTGGTAATACTGGAACTGATGGAGCGAGAAGAAGTGTTGTTGTGACAGAGTTAACACCTGACAATTCTAAACCAACTAACAAGAAATACAATGTCCTTGTTCTTGAAAGTATGGAAGATAAGATTGGTGTACTTAAGGTTGCTGGTGTCCCTCTTCTAAGGGAAGGGGAATCTCTTAATAAGAACAGGATATTGAACATAGCTTCAAGTCTAGCTACACAACTTAGAAACAAACAAGAAGCAAATATTGTTGAGCTTGATAAACCCTTATATGCTACTGTTCCTCAGACTATACTTGAGTCAGTCAATGCTGCTCTTGTTGACACAAAGCTTCATGGGCAACGGATTATAATGAGTAAGTATAAGGATGATCCCAACAAGTTTGTAGAAGATATCCTTAAATTCACCTCAGAAGCATACGCTGCTTCTCTGCTTGACATCGACATGTCAATCACTCTGGCTAACAATAGAGGAATAATCGATTATAAGCTCTCAGACATCGATAGAAGCAATATCGATGAGGGGCTTAAGAGTAATACCTCTTTCAAGCAAGAGTCCGCCAGAAAGGTTGTAAGCGGGTTCTCTAAGATAATTAAGAATAACCTTATTGCAATAAACAATCTTGTAAGAATGAGTGAGCCAGATAACAATATTCCTCTCAGCAAACAAGATAATTGGAAAAAAAAGTTTAGCTCAAACTCTAATGATTTACCAGAATCTGTATATAAGATAATAAGCATAGAAGAGAATGGTGGTATTGGCTGGAGAGATGAGTTTGGTTTTTCTAAGATTAATAAAAACACAGAATTGTTTAAGGAGATAGATGGTGGGCTTATGTCCATTAGGAATCCTCTATCGAATAGCAAGAAAATGAATTTCTATAATGATCTATCTAAGATAGTTAAGTCCTTTGATGTGTTCACCAGCAGACTGTACACTACAGATGCAAGAGAATTAGATAGAGTAACGAGGGCTCTTGAGAAAGAACCCCTATACATTGATTCTCCTAAGTATGTTGGCAGAAATAGTCTTCCTGATCTTGTTTACAGTACATTAAAGTCTGAAGGCAAACCAGTAAGCATTGGCACTGTTCAAAGAATATTAAAAGATCTTGGTGTTAGCAAGAGAGGCCCTGAGACATGGTACGCTCCTAAAGAAAATTCTCCAGAATATATTCTTGGTAATGGCATACAGAAAAACAAGGGCAATGGTAGTCGTCTCATGGTGTCTGTTCTTACGAATCCCGATGGATCAGAGATGTCTATGTTTGATCTTAATAGCTCCATTGATAAGCTTATCACAAGCAAGCAATTGTTAAAAGAAAGCAATGAAAGATATCTCAATGACTTAAGAATGGTTCTTAATGGAATGATACATGTTCTCAGTAGAGACTCTCAGATTAGAGCAACAGCCGCTGCTGAAGGCATGGGATCTCAAGTCGTGCACCATATAAGAAAGATGTATAAAGACGGAGACATAACTTCTATAGCAAGTGTTGGTGGATATAGGGTAGCGCTTGAGGGTCTTGTTGATAAAGTATCTGCTGATGAAATAGAAGACAGATACGTGATTAATAAAAAGCTTGACATACTGAGAAAATTCAGTACGCTTGAGCTTGTTAATGGAACAACTAAAATGAATATAAGTAATTATCTTATTGAAGGTGACTGTTAATGGGATGCAAATTAAAAAGCCTGCCTTTTGGCAAGGCTGCTCTTAAGAACAAGCACATAGAGTCTTTAAACGGTGATGATGCTACAATTAAAAAGCTTGCTCATGACTTTGCTTCCATCCTATCTGAAGTAGGAGACTATAGAGTCAAAGACTATGCTGATGGATATACAAATGGCGTAAACGATCTTGACCAAGTAACACGCTATATAACTATGTATAATGAAGAAGATGGTAGCGGTTATGCAAGCTTTGAAGAGTTTATAAAGAAGTCAACTGTAGAAACTCGTGGAGAATACATACGACAGATAGAAAGAACTATAGCTCAAGTAGTAGAAGAATCTCCTAATCCCCATGTCTTTGGTGAGATGGATAAGATACTTGATTCTGGTATAGCTCTTAATGCCTTACATAATGTTCTCAGCAGAGTAAAGACAACTAAAGAAGCCGGTAATGCCATTCCTTTGGTACGAGCCATAAACAAAACTATCAATCTGTGGGAGAATCCTATTGTTGCTTTTCAGCATTGGGTTCCAGGCAAGGAAGCTTTAGAAAGACTTGCCAAGATTAAAGAGTATAGTTCAAACCAATTAATTATACTTAATGACAGCATAACAAGTATGCTTGATAAAGCTGAGACTCTTAATGTTTTTAGAAAGAATAGAATAAATAGAGCTCAGATAAACAGGATGCTCCCTGCTTTAGATGGTATAGACTTTAACAATCCTGATGACATAAGATATCTTTCAAGCACATTAGTAAGTAAGTATTCTATTCATGAAGACATATTGGAAGACGTATTGCTTGGCTTAGGCGAGATTAAGAAGACATGGGATATAATCAACTATGGTACTTCTGATTTAAGCAGCAGGCCTATGAAGGACATTGTTGACAGTGCTGGCACTGGAACTATCATAGGTTTTTATAAAGAACTTCACAAGAGGGTTTCCCAATACTATACGCTTACTAAAATGAATATAGGTAATACGAAAGCACTTGAAGAAGTTAAGTCTATTCTTGATCAGACAGACATCACTAAGATGGCAAGAAAGAACTATATGCCTACCTATGATAAAGATGTATTTGGCAGCATAGAAGAATTAGAACAGAATGCTTCGAGATTCTTTGTCCCAGGAATGTACAGACCCAAAAATCAATTTAGTGATTTAGATGAATCTCTAGACTTTGAGAAGATTATAGCTTCCAATCTTACTACCAATAATTTCTTGTTTAATAAAATGCAGATGGCAATAGCTAGAGAGCATCTTGATTTTGAATATAAGAAAGGTCTTGTTGATGGCTTACTTGACGATGAGTACAGAGGCAATGCTCTAAGAGCTGCTCGTCTTGTTGTAAAGAAGCTTGATATGTATCTGAACTACAATCCTTCTCAACAAAGTTCTGGAGCATTATTGTTAAAGCGTATGGATGCTATCGGTGGTTCAGTAATTGCCGGCATACTTGGTGGGCCAAGGAACGCATTCAACAATATTATAGCTGGCAGACTATATACAGCAGTTGCTGGCATAAACGTTGGAAGTCCTTCAGACTACAAAAAGTTACAGAAAGAGCCTCCCAATGAGGAGGCTAGGGTATTGCTCGGCATAGTTGATGATGTAACAAGTGATTATATGAGTCCTGGAATCGTAAGTCAATTTAATGATATGCCTAAGAATGCTCTTGACATGTCCCACTCCTTTCTCCGCAAAGTAGGCGACTGGCTTGGTGATGGTGGCTTTATGAGTGCTTGGAGTTACTGGAGAGATAATCTTACTGTTAAGGGAACAGAACAAAGTTACTTAAGACCATATGTTAAAAACATGGTGTACGCTGAGCTTAGTTCCAGGATGAAGCTTACTGGTCTAAAGCCAGGAACAGATGCTTATGTCAAAGCAGCCAAGAGCATTGTTCCCACTATAGCAAGAGATGCATGGACTGATCTATCTGCTTCGCTGGGACACTTTGATTCTATTAACAAACCCATATGGGCTCACCTTATGCTTGAGACAGCAGACAATGTCCCTAAGGTTGCTTTAGGCATGTTCTTAAAATACTTCTATACATTCAGGCATGTAATGGTTACTAACGTTGATCTTGTTCTTAATAGAGCAAGACAGGCATTCGGTGGCACATTTGATGAACGGTGGGACTATTCAAATAATCCAAACAAGCCTCATCAATTCCACACTGGTGGCATCATACACGACCCTAAATTTGCGCTTGGTGGAGTTGCCGCACTAGGTCTATTTTCTCTTGTTAGAGAATTTCTTAAGAAAGATGAACCAGAAGGAACAGTTGAACGACAAATAGATTTTATGGCTCGTCTTCATTTGCCAGTAGCAGATTCGGCTAACCCTATACAGGGCGTAGATGATCTGGCACTATACCTTGCTTTTGTATCTGGTGTAGCCAATGTAGATGAAGAAACATATAAGAGATATAAAGCAAGTGCCATTAACTTTGTGCTTGGTATGGCTGGTGGAAGATTTGTAGCTTCAGCTATAGATCAAGACAAGAGCTATATAGAAGGATTAATCAACATAGTGTCTGGCGAAGCTGACTGGCTTAATATCTTTTCTGATGATATCATAGAAACTGGAGCTTATGGTGAGAACCTTAAGGCTATCTCTAAAGACATAAGAAGTGATACAGCTATGTTCAGGCAGCCTTGGACTATGGATTTAGTCCTTACTCTTCTAGAGGGAGCAATGCTTGGTGGGTTCTTTAAGGAAGTAAGTGACAGGAAACAAGCTCATATACATTTCCAAGACTTGCTCAGGAAACAGGTTTCCAGATGGACAGGCTGGGCTTTCTGGATGGATAGCTGGGACTTGGAAAGTTCTCATAGTAGAAAGAACTATATATACAATGGTGTGACAAACAAAAGGTTAAACGGAATTAAGAATAAAGAGTTTTACTCTGCTTCTAGATATATTCCCCAGTACAGGGATGTATATAACAGCTATGTAAAGCGTTATTATATTCCGTGGTCACCAAGACCTGGGAGTAGATAATAATGTTAAAGAAATATATTCCTTTAATGAATAACATCTTTGAGTATGTGCGTAATAGAACAGCCGTAGAAGCCCCAGTAAACGATATTGTCGATGAAGTATTGGTAAGGTTCAGTCCTGAAATACTATACCATGAAGTTAGCAATGAAGGTCTTAGAGATATTATAATGACTCTTGTCAAGTATGCTTACTTTTTACATCATAACGAGGCCTACGATAGGCCATAGGAGAAACATATGAACGAACAACAATTACAACAGATTCTTGAGCAACTTCCTCCTGAAGTTATCATGATTCTGCTTCAACTTCCCTCAGAGATACTTGCTCTGTTTGCGCAACTAACTGATCAAGACAAGGCCGAAATCATGCAAATGATAGAGGGACAGGGTGCTCCTCCGGGACAGCCTCAGCAGGACACTGGCAACCAAGCCTTGTTTGGTTAAGGAGACGACTATGGAATATGGCGTTGTGTTTGCAGAGAACGTCACTATTGAGAGCTTGAATCCTCACAACTTTGCTATGAAGAATGAGTATATTGACAATCTTATTTCCACAGCATGGCTTCTTATTCCTAAGATAGCTAGACAACAAAGTGGATTAAGGATTGTTAAGGGATTCTTAAGCGATTCATATATGCGACAACATTACAGAACAGACAATGCAGACTATATTCTTAAGCATGCTAAGGGCTTAGCTCTTGAAGTTACTTGGGATATGTTTACTGCTGATGATGCTACTAATGTTGGTCATGACATTATCAGAGAATGTCTTGAGCCAATCTATGTTATAGTAGACTCATCAAGAAAAAAGATATGTATATACAGAAGATATCTTACTGACAAGAGTGTTCTTGCTCAGTTAGTAGATGGGAGTCAAAGAGTAGTTAAGACTATTCCTTTTGACTAGTATGTATGATATAAGCCCCCCTTATTGGGGGGCTTTACTTATCTACACCAATTTTATAAGTTACTTTTTTGTTTTGTTTTTTTATCATAATTAGTTCTTAACTTAATTAGAAGCTCATATAAGCACGATC
>JGI24503J29689_10028845_pt1 | contig 12420 bp, 8 predicted proteins | sample BioPla3RNA2_FD_29689 | JGI IMG/M metagenome (IMG submission 29689)
TTTAGCTTTGGCCTATTATGGGGCATTTACATTTATTACTCAAGTTGAAACCTGGTATTTTCTTACGGAAATAACAGTGTCACCCAAATTGCTTCCCCGTTTGTTTATTATGGGCTTATCAATACCAATTATTTATATTCCTCTTGCCATTCTTATATGCAGAAAATGGAAGAAAAGATATGTTGCCACCGAGAATCCAAATATGATTATGCCCTTTAAGCAATTTCTTTTAAAACTTGGTGTTATTGCTATTATTTATCTGGTGATATACTGGCTGGCCGGATACTATATCGCATGGCAAAATCCCGAACTTAGAGCATTTTATGGCAGCCCCGGCGAAATAGAACCTTTCTTTACCCATACGTTTGCTACATTTAGCAAAACACCAAGCCTGATTTTGCTGCAATTAGTTAGAGGTATGCTGTTTGCGATAATAGTAATGCCAATAATTTTGGGTTCCAATGTTAAACCCTGGCTAAGTGGATTGTTAGTAGGATTTCTTTTTGCAACTCCTCATTTGGGGCATATTTTGCCTAATCCATTGATGCCCATAGCCAGTGTAAGACTCAGCCACATGATTGAAACAGCCACTTCTACTTTCGTGTTTGGATTAATTATAGTATGGTTATTGCACCGCAGACATAGCAATCTGAAAGATTTGTTTTCTAAGAAAGACATGGATATCACAAATGTCAATAAGTGAGTGATATAAAATGAAAAATAATGAATATTTGATAATCTTAATTAATGTGAATTAAGCACAGTGTACAACAGCGTATATAAGTAATGGCGGTTTCCGTTCGGATTGCGTAACTAACTGCCCCACGTTTTGGGCAGTGCGTCACGATAGGAAAGTGCCCCGCAAACCACCACTACTCATATACGCGAAACGTTACCTGCTATGTTAGAAGACGACCGACCATAAAGACAACGACACAGTTTGACAGACTGACAATCTAACTTTGCAAAAAACGGGGAAGCTAAAAACCGAATAGAGTAAGCACAACAAAAAATAACTTTTAAAATGAAAAATTATTGGTGTTATCGAGTTGACACAAGCAGAATAAAATTCTTTACAAACGAACTTAATGAAGGTCGTTTAAGACAAGGCTGGGGCTGGGATAAAGCACAAGATTTGAGAAATTTCAAATTAGATGAAGGTGCAGGGCGTAACCGACCAATGTTCAATAAAGTCAAAAAAGGAGATATTTTATTAATTCCACAAGTTCCAAATTGGGGTGAAGTGGCTTTGGTTGAAGCAACCGAAGATTGGAACAAAGGGTACGTTTTTGAAATAGACCAAACACTTGGCGACTACGGACATATTTTCCCTGCAAAATATCTTAAAAAATTCTCTCGTAACAATGAAAATGTTACAGGAAATTTACGTTCTACTCTTAAAAATCCTTCTAGGTTTTGGAATATCAACCATTACTCTGACGATGTAGAACTATTACTCAGTTTGCAAGTTACAGAACTTTCAAAAAAACAAGACCATAACAGCAGACTTGAAAGTTCAATCGGAACCGTGTTTAATGAAGTTTTTGACGAAAAAGTTTTTGCTGACAAACTTTATGAAAAATTGACAGAACAATTTACAAGAGAAGAATGGGAATTTGCACTCGTTTACGGATTAAAACAAATGTTCCCTTTCTATCAAATTGAACGAGTTGGTGGGAAAGAAGAAAAAAATCACGGTACAGACATTTTAATTAAGTTACCGAGTATATTATCTAATTATAGTTATGCAATTGCAATACAAGTTAAAGACTATGACGGTTTTGTAGGTAAGGAAGTTATTTCTCAAATAAACAAAGCAGACAATTATTGGGATAGCGAAAACCTAAAACTCATTGAGAAAATTGTAATTATTACAAAAGCAAAAAAGGATGACAATATTAGACTTCTTGAACACGATAAAAATGTCAAGTACATTTTTGCAACAGAGTTAAAGCAACTACTAACTGAAATCGGAAAATGCTTTATCGGAATGAAATAAACACAGCAGGTAACATCACCTATGTATTATTGCCAAAAAGTGCTATATTTGAAACATGTTTTACGCTTGTAAAGTTGTTTTCGGCTGACAGAACGCGGTTCACGAAATGGCAACAATACATAGCTGAAAAACGTTATCGCTCAGTGTAAAAAAGACAACGACGGTGAACAAAATAAACGACAGAAATAAAATGCCAACCGTACATTCAGGCACATTTGCTTGCCCCAACACACGGGCGACCGCTTCGCAAGCAAAAGAGACTGAATTTTTGCCAACGCACAGAATAAACAAGTAAATTTGAACCAAAGAAAAATATTATAATGACTTACAATTTCATAGACTTATTTGCAGGAGCAGGAGGACTTTCAGAAGGATTTATCCAAGCTGGTTTTGAGCCAATTGCTCACGTTGAAATTGAAAATTCTGCTTGTAATACTCTAAGAACAAGAACCGCTTACCATTACTTAAAAACGAACAACAAATTCGAAATATACATATCATACCTAAAAGGAGAGATAACTCGTGAGCAATTATATTCATATGTACCTATAGACATTATGGATGCGGTTATTAACCTTCCAATTGGAGATGAACACAATGAAACCATACATCAGCAAATAAATAAAAGTTTAGGGAAGCGAAATGTTGATTTAATTATAGGTGGACCACCATGTCAAGCCTATTCATTGGTTGGTCGATCTCGGTCTAAAACAAAAATGGAGGGAGATCCAAGAAATTATCTATTTATTCAATATGCTGAATATTTAGAGAGATATCAACCCAAAATGTTCGTTTTTGAAAATGTATTGGGGTTAAAATCTGCTAAAGGTGGTCACTATCTCGAAGAGATGGAAAAGATTTTCAATAAAAAGGGGTATCAAATAAAGTTATTTACGCTTGAAGCAAGAAATTTTGGAGTACTCCAAAATAGAAAACGAATTATTATTCTTGGTTGGCAGAAAGATAAAAAGTTCCGTATACCCAATTTGGAGGATATTCAGATCGAAAGCAACTTTTTAGTTAAGGATTTATTGATCGATTTGCCAGAAATAAAAGCGGGTGAAGGAGTTGACAGATATTTAAAGTACAAATCAGAAACAACTGAGTACCTAAAAACTTACGCTATCCGTAATGGCATTGATGTTTTAACGCAACATATTGCAAGACCGCATCGAGAGCTGGACAAGGAAATATACAAATTCGCCGTGCAAAAATGGAATAAAAAACAGGAACGCTTAAACTATAATGATTTACCGGAAAGATTAAAGACCCATCAAAATCGTAGTTCTTTTTTCGATAGGTTTAAAGTTGTTGCAGCAGACTTACCTTATTCGCAAACTGTAGTAGCGCATATAGCCAAAGATGGTCACTATTATATACATCCTGACATCAAGCAAAATAGATCCCTAAGTGTAAGAGAAGCTGCTCGACTTCAATCTTTTCCTGATGACTATTATTTTGAAGGAGAAAAGGAAGGAGCTAATAGAACAGCTGCTTTTAAACAAATAGGAAATGCTGTACCACCATTAATGGCAAAAAAAATTGCCGAAGAATTGTTTAAAGTTTTGAAGAATGAAAAATAAAGAACAAGCTATTGTTGTCTCTTACTATTTGTCCCGCTTCAATGATGATGCTGTTAATAATTTAGGATACAAAACTTGGAAAGATGCTTTTGATGATTTATCTGACAAGCTTCAAATTAACAAACATACTATAAAAAATTGGAGAGATGAGTTTGATCCATTTCACGGACATAGAGCAGGTTGGCATCAGAGACAACCAAGAAAAACAATTTCAAATATTATTTCCCAATTTGAGCAGTTGGAGGAATTTGATATAAGACAAATAGCAGTGGAAATTATAAATGGGAATAAGATTGATTTGCCTGAAATAAATAACTCAGAAAATGAAGTCATTACTAATCCGATTTTTATACTAAGAGGTCCAACAGGAAAAAAAGCTGAACAGTTTTTTATTGAATATCATAGATTAAATAATTTGCCTGTTGCAGGCGAGTTAATTGATTCGCGAGATTTAGGATGTGGATATGATTTTGAAATCAAATCTAAATCATATCAACATTTCATTGAAGTTAAAGGACTGGCTAGTAATATAGGCGGACTTCTCTTTACAAATAAAGAATGGGAAACTGCAAAACGAGAAAGGTCACGATATACAGTTTGTATTGTGTCAAACATTAATGATTCTCCTGAAATTTCCTTCATAAATGACCCATTTTCAAAATTAAATCCCAAAAAGAATATAATCCAAACAGTCCAAGTGCAGTGGAGTGTTTCCAATAACGAATTACAAGGAATAAATGATTGACTACACCAACATACCATCCACTTCCGCAGAACCAGAGGCAAGCTCAATGATTGAAACCTTTCGAGCGATTGGTTATTCTATTGAAACTGCAATCGCTGATATTATTGATAATTCGATTACTGCTGGAGCGAAAAATATATGGATTGATTACGATTGGAAAGGTTCAAACACAACATTGTCTATTTTAGATGATGGCACTGGGATGAATAATGAACAACTCATTCAAGCTATGCGTCCTGGAAGTAAAAATCCATTAGAGGAGAGAAATCAAGATGATTTAGGTCGTTTTGGTTTAGGTTTAAAAACCGCCTCATTTTCCCAATCACGAAAATTTACTGTATTCGCAAAAGCTAAAGATTATATGCCCGTTTATTGGACTTGGGATTTAGATTTCGTGAACCAGGAAAAGGCTTGGAAGTTGATCAAATATGTTCCTAATGAAGAACACTGGATAGAAAAAATTAATAGTGTTGAGACTGGCACTTGTGTCATATGGTGGGATTTAGACAGACTTACTAAGGATACTTCAGAAGAAAATGAAGAAGCAAAAAGTAAGTTTTTGGCGATAATGGACTCTGTAAAATCTCACTTATCTATGGTTTTTCATAGATATATGGATGATGGTATAAAAATCTATTTAAGAGATAGAGAAATAAAGCCTTGGGACCCATTTATGATTGGAGTGGAGGGTTTACAAACAAAACCAGAAACAAAACTAGCAGGTGGTTCTATTAAAATTAAAGGTTTTGTTTTACCACATCGTTCAAAACTTACAGTAGAACAATACAATTATGGCAAAGGGCCAAAAGATAGCTGGACTGCTCACCAAGGCTTTTATATTTATAGAAATCGAAGGTTGCTAGTTGCTGGAGATTGGCTTGGTCTTTTTAAAAGAGAAGTTCATTATGACCTTTGTAGAATTCAAATTGACTTACCAAATAATTTTGATGACGACTGGCAAATAGATATAAAAAAATCTTTAGCCAGACCACCTTCGATGTATCGTCAACATTTACTTGCATTAGCAAAAGAAGTTAGAAATCAAGCAGTAGAAGTTTATAGACACAAGGGAAAAGTAATTAAGCGGAAATTGGCGTCGGACGAATTTTTCCCGTTTTGGGAAGAAAGAGCCAGACACGGCAAACGATTTTATAAGATTAATCGCAAACATCCTCTATTAAATGAATTGCTTTCAAAATCAGGAGAACTAAAGAAGGATATTGAAAAAGTGATTCAGTTTATTGAAGAAACAATACCAGTGCCTTTAATAACACTTCAAGAAAGCGAAAATGAGAAACCGCATGGGCAACCATTTGAAGGCCTTGACCACAATGCAATAAAGGAAACCATGCAAAAGCTCTTTAATATATATATTGAAAATGGATTATCAATTGAAAAAGCAAAAGCTAGAATTCTGAATACTGAACCATTTAATTTTTATCCAGAATATATTGAATTTATTACTGTATGAATCACATAGATCCAATAAAAATAATTAGACAACTCCTTTTCGGAAAATCTTCCGTTACCGTTCATGAAGTGGAAACGGCAGTTGATAATTTTATGAAAATGGGTCTGCCAATTGTGGAAACAAGGGAGATGTTAATTAGAAAAGTAGAGGAACTTTTTACGATAAGGCAAGACGAATTTAGAGTTATTGAAAAAGCAGACGAAAATAATCCTTGGTTAAGTGAAAAAAGAGCATCAATAGATTTTGCAAATGGTTTTTGGGGCAATTACAGACAGTATCTTGAAGAAGAAAAAAACTTTGGTCCTGATGTGGTGAATAAACTCGATAGGCTCACGGATAGAATCCTTGATAATTTATTTGACCCAACAGAAAAAATAATAGTAAACAAAAAAGGTCTTGTAGTTGGTCAAGTACAATCAGGAAAAACTGCAAATTATACAGGGTTAATTTGCAAGGCCGCAGATGCAGGTTTTGGCTTAATTATAGTAATGGCTGGTATTCATAATAACTTGAGAAGTCAAACCCAACTGCGAATTGATGAAAGCTTTCTTGGATTTGACACACAACACACTAGAGCCTTTAATCAACAGAGTATAAAAATTGGAGTTGGAAAACCAGGATTTGGTAAATCTAAAATTGCACATTCGCTTACATCAAGTATAGAAAAAGGAGATTTTACCCAAGGTGCTGCAAATGCCCTTGGCTTAAACTTTGACACAAAAGAACCAATAATTGCTGTTATAAAAAAGAATCCTCACGTACTTAGAAGAATATATCAATGGCTAGCCGCACAAGCTGATGAAGGCGCCGAACTAGGTCGCGTAATACGTAACAAAGCTTTATTGTTAATTGATGACGAAGCTGATAATGCCTCTATTAACATTTCAAATGACCCCCAAAGACTAAGTTCAATTAATAGTTGGATTACTCAAATTTTAAACCTATTTGGAAAAAATGCCTATGTAGGCTATACAGCTACTCCTTTTGCAAATATTTTTATTCCTTTGGATGACCAAAATTTATTCCCAAGGAACTTTATAATTAATATACCTGCGCCATCAAACTATATTGGACCAGAAAAAGTATTTGGATTTAGTCCGTTAGAAGAAGATGAGGTTTCTGACACTGTTTTACCAATAGTAAATAGAATAAATGACTATAGCGAATTTGTACCTGATAGACATAAAAAAGATGATCAATTACCATCAACTTTACCTGAGTCTTTGAAAAGGGCAATACGTTGTTTTATAATCACTTGTGCTATTAGAAGATTAAGAGGTCAGACAACAGTTCATAACTCAATGTTGATTCACGTTTCACGTTTTATGCGTTGGCAGGATCATATTGCAGAATTAGTATCCAATCAATTTTTATACTACAGAAGAGGAATCGAGCAGAATGATCCAGCTATTTTAGAAGAGTTTCGCTCTACATTTGAAGTGGATGAAAATGGATATAAATCATTTGTTACGGTTTCTCAACAAATTTTAAATTCTAACCTCAAAAATTTAGATTCACAAATTCAGGTTCATAAATGGAGTGACGTTTTACAACATTTGAATGATGCTGCATCTCGCATCGAAGTAAAATCTATTCACGGAGGTTCAAGGGAAGCATTAGACTATTTCGACCACAAAAATGGACTTTCAGTAATTGCCGTTGGTGGCAATAAACTTTCAAGAGGTTTGACTTTAGAAGGACTTTCTGTTAGTTACTACTTAAGAGCCTCTAGAATGTATGATACGCTTATGCAAATGGGGCGTTGGTTTGGATATCGAGGTGGATATGTTGATTTATGCAGACTTTTTACAAGTGCTGAATTACACAAATGGTATTGTCAAATCACCGACGCTTCTAATGAGTTGAGACAAGAATTTGAGTATATGTCCGAGGACGCTAAATCAACACCAGAAAAATATGCTTTGAAAGTTAGAACCTTCCCTGGTACTTTACTAGTTACCTCATTAAATAAACTCAAAAATGCTGTCTATTTCGATTTAAGTTATTCTGGTAGATTGGTTCAAACAACTGTTCTTCTCCCAAGAAAGGTGGAAGCAGAAAAAAATTTGAGTGTTCTCAAAAGTTTTATTTCTAAACTAGATACACCAAAATTTGATAAAAATGCATTGATTTTTAAGGAAGTTAATGCGAGTATATTGACTGATGAATTCATATCAAAATTTCAATTTCATTCAGAATTAAAAACTATTAATGTTCCGCTTTTGAAGAAATATATTTCAGATTGTAATTCTAAAAATGAGTTAACAAATTGGACTATAGCAATATTTTCTAGTCAAGACAAAGATGCTTTGGAATACCCTTTATATATTAAGGATTCATTATACAAAATAGGATTGACCAAAAGGAATTATGAGGAAAACACTTGTCCTATTGAGGATAATCTCTTTTTAGTAAACAACTCACAAGTCATTTCACCCAGACACGAATTTGTTGACATTGAATTTCTGCCTGAAAAGCCCACTGGTAGACAAATTAGAAATATAAGAGATCCAAGGAATGGTTTATTAATGATTTATCTCCTGGATTCGCAATACATTAAATTAGATCACAATATTCCTCTTGTTGCCTTTGCTTTCAGCTTTCCTGAAAGCCCAAGTGATATTAAAGTTAGATATGCTGCACATAATCAATTAATTGACTATCTAGATTGGGAAGAAATAGATGAAGATTACAATTATGACGAAAATTGAAAATATTTGGCTGGGACTAGAAAATGAAATTTCCAATCATTCTGGTTTACTTTATAAAAGGTATTCAGCAGATGTATTGCCTGATGTTTTTATTGCATTAAAAAATCCAGAAAAATTAAGGTGTATTGCATTTAGAATAAGTGCTGCATTTCCATTTAATGAAAGTCAATGGAATATATTCAAAGACATCAAGATTGAAACGCTTCCTGATGAAAGAGACCAATCGAAACGATTTTTACTAATTCTTTTACTAAACAAACAGCATAAAGATATTTTCTCTACCCTTTGCGAAGATTTGATATTTGGAGTTTCAAACGTGTCCACGGAACAAAACTTAGTTGAAAAACTATTGGAGCGTTTGGCTAAATGGCAATCATTGTTTGAAAAAATTGGCAAACAAGGTTTATCTGATGCAGCACAAAGAGGGCTTTACGGTGAAATTTATTTTTTGCGATTTTTTTTAACTAATTATTCTGACAAAAATTATTGTGTTAAATCTTGGCTCGGCCCAGAAAATTCTATTCAAGACTTTCAATACGCAAACTGGGCAGTAGAAGTAAAAACCACACACGGAAATAATCATCAAAAAATTCATATTACTAGTGAAAGACAATTAGACGATTCCATTATTGAGAAAATATTTTTATTTCATCTATCTTTAGATGTCAGAGTTGGAAATGGTGAAACTTTAAATAGTCTGATTGATGAAGTTTCGGAATTATTGAAAGACAACACAATTGCTTCCAACTTATTTAAGTTAAAATTATTGGAATCTGGCTATTTTGATATACACAGACCCCTTTATGAAGAGAAAGGTTACACTATTCGTCAAGAAAATATATACCGAGTTACAGGTAACTTCCCAAGAATAACCGAAAATCAAATCCCAATCGGTGTTGGTGATGTAAAATATTCTATAGTTTTATCTGAATCTGAAGAGTGGAGAATTAGTAATGAAATCCTTATAGGAGAAATAATATAACAGTTTATGGAAAACAAAGAATTACAAAAGTTCTATATTGACCTTCAAGAAGAAATAAATTCAAGCCTTATCTCTGAGGAAGAAGGTACAAATCCAGAACAGATTTTTACAGAGCTTGCATTATCTTATTTATCCGAAGCAGGTGAGACTGAAAATTATCGAGTTTGTTTCGATGAAAAGATTAGTAAAAGAGGTGTCGAACATAAGATTAATGGATACTCACTTTATGAAAATTACGAAACACTTGATTTGTTTGTGACTATATACAATGGGGACTCTACTATTCAAAGTATTCAAAAGGGTGATGCAAACAAAACAATAGAAAGAGCTGTAAAATTCTTCAGAAATGCTATTTATAAGGATTATGTGAACGAAATAGAGGAAAGTTCTGAAATATTTGATCTTGCTCAAACTTTAGCAAATGTTCCTGAAGTCAAAGAATATCTAACTAGGGTAAATATTTTTTTATTAACAAATGGTGAGGTAAAATCAGATGTAAAAATTTCTGATACCATTGCAGGCTATACAATATTTTACAGAATAATTGATATCAACTATCTTTTCAATCTCTCAGATAAATCTAGAGTTCCTATTGAAATCGATTTTGAACAAGCTGGGTATAAGGTACCTTGTATAGTTAATGAAATTGAAAATACGGAGTATCAATCATGGCTTGCAATAATCCCAGGTATAGCACTTGCAGATATATATGAGCAATATGGAGCAAGACTTCTGGAGCAAAATGTTCGTTCATTTTTACAATTTACTGGAAAGATTAATAAAGGAATCCGAAATACAATATTAAAAGAGCCACATATGTTTATGGCATTTAATAATGGTATAGCTGCTACCGCTGAAGAAATTACCATTACTGATTTGCCCAACAATCAAGGTAAAACAATTGCTAAAGTAAAAGATTTTCAAATAGTTAATGGAGGCCAAACAACTGCATCTATATATCATACATGGAAAAAAGATAAAGTTGATATTTCAAATGTCTTTGTTCCAGTTAAACTGACTATTGTAAAAAATAGGGATAATTTTTCTGAAATAGTTGGACGTATAGCAGAATATGCTAACACTCAAAATAAGGTGTCTGCCTCTGATTTAAGCTCAAACAAAGAAAATCACGTAATTATAGAAAAGCTTTCTAGAACAATTTGGGCACCACCAATTCACGGGGAAACAATTCAAACACGATGGTTTTACGAACGCTCAAGAGGGCAGTATAAAAATGAAAGGGTAAGATTTGGAATTACGCCTTCCAAACGAAAACAATTTGATAAGCAGAATCCAAGAAGTCAAATGTTCACTAAAGAATCTTTGGCAAAATTCATTAATTCATATAAGGAAGTATATAATGGAAAAAAGCTGGTAATTGGACCACACGTAGTTGTGAGAGGAAGTCAGAAAAATTACGCTCAATTTCTAAATTATAATTTCAATTTTAAGCCAGATAATATTTGGTTTGAAGATGCAATAGCAAAGGCTATTCTATTTTCCTCTGCTGAAAAGATATATGGAGTTAAGCCCAATGCAATTGGTGATATGCGTTATATCACAGTCCCTTATTCAATTGCTTGGCTAGGTTATAGACTAAACTACAAACTTGATTTATACAAAATATGGAAAAATCAATCGCTGAGTGAAAATTTAAAATCCAAATTATATGAAGTAATGTCTAAAGTAGAGGAATATATCAAAACAAATGCTCCAGGCTCTCTATATGGAGAGTGGGCAAAAAAAGAAGAATGCTGGAATGCTATAAAAAATGAAAGTTTTGAAATTAATCTCGAAAACTTAAAATCTGATTTGGAAGATGAATCGATTGAAAAAAGAAAAAAACTATCCGAGGATGAAACTCAAAAAGTTGAGATAGAAGCTTCGCTTAATAGACTAAAATCTATACATCCTAAAACTTGGAAGAAAATAGAAGAATGGGGAAGAGAGACAAAAAACCTTACCCAATATCAATGTGATATGGCTTTTACTCTGAGAAATAAGATTAAAAACAACAGAACAATTTCAGATGTAGAAAGGAGTCAAGGAGAAACTATCCTTAATATTGTTGCAGAGATTAATCCAGAATTATTTTTTGACATGGAAGATTTTTTTGAAGAGGACAATAGTAAAAAAGTTGAAGAAGTAGAAATAACACTAGACCTCATCGAAAGAATTGTGCTATGGGATAAAAAAAATAAACGACTTGACGCATATAAATACAGGTTTATGGTAGATCTTTTAGAAGGTAGGAAAGCCCTAACCGATAGGAACAAATATTTAGCAAGACTAAACTTAAAGACAGTAGAGAAGTATGGATTTAGATAATTCCCTTACTAACAGCCACACACATTGCCAAGCCGCACCTGCCAACGCTCAAACCCAAGCTTGGCAAAGAGTGTGTATGCCCAGCCGCACGACCAAAACGACCGACAAACCAATAGACGAAAAAGAACACCGAAGCGATAACATCACCTATACGCAAGCAGGGGTTTCGTGCTTCGTAGGACAGGAATGTGGTAAATTTAAAGTTCAGTTCTTCGTAGGAAAGTTTAGAGGTTAAAATCCCTGCCTGCGTATAGCTGAGAAACGTTATTGCAATGAATTATTTATTTTTGCAATGGTTATTGGTGTGAATAATCTGGTAATTGTTTTGTTTATCACGATTAAATCACAAGTCGATGAAATCAACAGTACTAAAATGTGATGATTGTCCCATGAGGGCGAAGTATGACTGTAGACCCCGATCGTTCGCAGGTCGTTTCTGGCGATGGCACATCAACTTCTGTCCCGGTTGGAAAGCTTACTTCTCCTCCCTGACACCTGACGAGAAAGCGTTGATAAGGGAAAAGTATCATTACAAAAAGCAGACTGCTTGAGGGGCTGTCTGCTTTGTAACGCACTGACAATTCCTTTTGTATCTTTTCCC
>JGI24503J29689_10017336_pt1 | contig 12399 bp, 9 predicted proteins | sample BioPla3RNA2_FD_29689 | JGI IMG/M metagenome (IMG submission 29689)
ATAAGGGGTGTTGCAAATGACAAGGCTAATATCTAGATATTACTTCGGAGATATTAAAGAAAGAGGGGAAATGCCTCATTTTTTAGAATTCCAATTAAATTCTTATGAAGATTTTTTGCAAAATAATAAGAAGATGAATTTAAGAAGTGATAAAGGTTTAGAACAAGCTTTTAGAGAAATTTTTCCCATTGAATCATCAAATGCCGGTGAAATGCGATTAGAGTATTTAGGTTATGAGTTACAAGAAAATGAATTTCCAATAAGTGATGAATTAGAGTGTAAAAAACGTGGAAAAACATATTCAGTATCATTAAAAGTAAATCTTAGACTTATAAACGAAAAAACTGGCGAAATGAACGATTCATTAGTTTATTTCGGAGAAATACCATTAATGACAGATAGAGCCACATTTATAATAAATGGTGCTGAAAGAGTTGTTGTGTCTCAGTTGCATAGATCACCTGGTGTTTCTTTTAACAAAGAGATAAATATTCAAACTGGAAAAGATCTATATGCAGGTAGAATTATCCCATATAGAGGAACATGGCTTGAATTTGAAACAGATAAAAATGATATTTTAAATGTTAAAATTGATAGAAAAAAGAAAGTATTAGTAAGTGTTTTCTTAAAGGCAATTGGTTTTTTTGAAAGTAATACTGAAATTTTAGATGAATTTTTAGAAATCAAAGAGCTTAATTTAAAAGAACACTATAAAAAATATGTCAATACAGAGGATTTAATAAGTGAACTAAGAACAAAATTAGAAGGTAGTTTTGTCAAAGATGATATTTATGATGAAGATACTGGTGAAATTTTATTTGAATCAGAAAAACTTATAAATGAAGAGTTTATAATTAAACTTATTGATTTAAAAATAGATAAAATTAATTATTGGGAAGTAAAACCCGAAGACCAAATAATTGCAAATTCATTAACTCAAGATACAACTTTAAATGAAGATGACGCTGTTGTCGAAGTTTTTAGAAAATTACGACCTGGTGATTTAGTTACAGTAGAAAGCGCGAAATCATTAATAAAACAGATGTTTTTTAATAACCAAAGATATGATTTAGCGCCAGTTGGAAGATATAAATTAAATAAAAGATTAAAAATAGATGTACCTTTATCGGAATTAAATCTAACTAAAGATGATGTAATTTCCACTATTAAATATGTTAGAAAACTTTATAACGAAGAGGGACTTACAGATGATATTGATAACTTATCAAATAGACGTGTAAGAGGGGTTGGTGAATTACTTCTTATGCAAATTAAAAACGGTTTACTTAAAATGGCAAAAATGGTTAAAGAAAAAATGACTATTCAAGATTCAGTAAGCTCAACACCACAGTCGCTTTTAAATACAAGACCATTAAATGCTATTATTTTAGATTTTTTTGGAAGTGGACAACTATCTCAATTTATGGACCAAAGTAATCCTTTAGCAGAATTAACTCATAAAAGAAGAATATCTGCATTAGGACCAGGTGGATTATCTAGAGAAAGAGCTGGATTTGAAGTTAGAGACGTTCACAATTCGCATTACGGAAGAATATGTCCAATTGAAACACCTGAAGGTCCAAACATTGGATTAATAGGGTCACTTGCAACTTATGCAAAAGTAAATGAGTATGGATTTATAGAAACACCTTATATATTAGTAAAAAATGGTAAGGCTATTTTAGAAGAGATACATTACCTAGCAGCAGATGAAGAGGAAGGAAAATTTATTGCACAAGCAGATACTATAATTGATGATAATGGACAAATTACAACTGAGGAAGCTATCTGTAGATATGGAGACGAAATAGTATCGGTGGAAATAGACAAAATTGATTATTTAGATATATCACCAAAACAAGTAGTATCAGTTTCTGCAGCACTAATACCGTTTTTAGAGCATGACGATGCTAACCGTGCACTAATGGGATCAAACATGCAAAGACAAGCAGTACCATTACTAAGAACAGAAGCACCTCTTATAGGTACTGGTATGGAAAGAAAAGTAGCTGTAGACTCTGGAGCTGTAATTATGGCAAAAGAATCTGGTGTTATTAAAGCTGTAGATGCTAGAAAAATTGTCGTAGAAAGTGATGACGGTAAAGAAAGAGTATATAGATTATTAAACTTCGAAAGATCTAACCAAGCTATGTGTTTACATCAAAAACCAATTGTTGATCTTGGAGACAGAGTAGAACGTGGCGATATATTAGCAGATGGACCATCAACTAGAGGTGGAGATTTAGCTTTAGGTAGAAATATTTTAATGGCATTTATGCCTTGGGAAGGGTATAACTTCGAAGACGCTATATTAATAAGCGATAGATTAGTTAAAGACGATGTATTTACATCAATTCATATTGAAGAATATGAGATAGAAGCAAGAACTACTAAATTAGGTGATGAAGAGATCACAAGAGAAATACCAAATGTATCTGAAGAAGCGCTTAAAAATTTAGATGAAAATGGTGTAATTAGAATAGGTGCAGAAGTTAGTAATGGAGATATACTTGTGGGAAAAACAACTCCAAAAGGTGAAACTGAACCACCTGCAGAAGAAAAATTACTAAGAGCTATTTTTGGTGAGAAAGTAAGGGATGTACGTGATACATCATTAAGATTACCGCACGGTGCAAAAGGAACAGTTGTTGATGTATTAGAATTATCAAGAGATACAGATGAATTAGCAGCTGGAGTAAATAAAATTATAAGAGTATATATTGCTGAAAAAAGAAAAATAACTGTTGGGGATAAAATGTCGGGTAGACATGGAAACAAAGGGATTGTATCAAGAATATTACCTGCAGAGGATATGCCGTTTTTAGAAGATGGAACGCACTTAGATATAATATTAAATCCGTTGGGGGTTCCAAGCCGTATGAACATTGGACAAGTTCTTGAAGTGCATCTTGGATTTGCTGCTAAAAAATTAGGAAAATATATTGCAACACCAGTATTTGATGGTGCAAGTGAAAAAGAAGTTAAAGAATGGTTACAAAAAGCAGGATATAATTATAATGGAAAATCTATATTATTTGATGGAAGAACAGGGGAACAATTTAGCAGTCCAGTAACTGTAGGTTATATGTATATGCTAAAACTTCATCACCTTGTTGAAGATAAAATGCATGCTCGTGCTATTGGACCATACTCTCTTGTTACACAACAACCACTTGGAGGAAAAGCTCAATTTGGTGGGCAAAGACTAGGAGAGATGGAAGTTTGGGCACTTCAAGCTTATGGTGCGTCACATATTCTACAAGAGATGTTAACGGTAAAATCAGATGATGTTACAGGTAGAACTAAGACATATGAAGCGATTGTACGTGGTGAAGAGATGCCAGAACCAGATCTTCCAGAATCGTTTAAAGTTTTAGTTAAGGAATTCCAAAGTTTAGCTTTAGATATTAAATTATTTAATACTGACGGTGAATTAATAGATATTAGTGAAGAATCTAAAAAAGATGATGGAATCAATGAATACTCTCTTACATATTTAAATAATAAAGAATAAAAGGAGGCTTCTTAAGAACTATGAGTATAAAAAATTTTAATAAAATAAAAATAGGTCTTGCATCACCAGAAAAGATTTTAGAATGGTCTTTTGGAGAAGTAAAAAAGCCTGAAACAATTAATTATAGAACATTAAATCCTGAAATGGAAGGTTTATTTTGTGAAAGAATATTTGGTCCGGTTAAAGATTGGGAATGTTCTTGTGGAAAATACAAAAAAATAAGATATAGAGGATTAAAATGTGAAAAATGTATGGTTGAAGTAACTAGATCAAAAGTACGTCGTGAAAGAATGGGACATATTCTACTTGCTGCACCAGTTGCACATATTTGGTACTCAAAAGGGACACCAAATAAAATGAGTTTAATTATTGGAATCAGTCCAAAAGAATTAGAATCAGTATTATATTTTGCTAGATATATTGTTATTAATTCTTCTGAACCAACAATTAAAAGAGGTAAAATATTAACAGAAAGAGAATATAAAGCAAATAAATCTCAATATGGTAATAAAATTGAAGCTGCTATGGGAGCAGAAGCAATTTTAAAATTACTACAAAAATTAGATTTACCAAAACTAGAAGAGGAATTAAAAGAAGAACTTGAAGAAGTTGCAAGTATACAAAAAAGAAAAAAACTTGTAAGAAGACTTAAAATAGTAAGAGATTTTATTAATTCAGAAAATAAACCTGAATGGATGATCTTAGAAAATTTACCTGTTATTCCTGCAGATTTAAGACCAATGGTACAACTAGATGGTGGAAGATTTGCAACTTCTGACCTAAATGATCTATATAGAAGAGTATTAAATAGAAATAATAGATTAAAAAAATTAATGGATATACATGCACCAGAAATTGTAGTTAAAAATGAAAAAAGAATGTTACAAGAAGCTGTTGATGCTCTAATTGATAATGGTAAAAGAGGTAAACCGGTAGTAACACAAAATAATAGAGAGTTAAAATCGTTATCTGATATGTTAAAGGGTAAACAAGGTAGATTTAGACAAAATCTACTAGGAAAAAGGGTTGACTATTCAGGTAGATCTGTAATAGTTGTAGGACCAAATTTAAAAATTAATCAATGTGGTATCCCTAAAAAAATGGCACTTGAATTATATAAACCATTTATAATGAGAGAACTAGTAAAAAAAGAGATTGCTACAAATATGAAAAATGCTAAAAAAATGGTAGAAAATGAAAATGATCGTGTTTGGGAGATAATTGAGGAAGTTATAAAAGATCATCCTGTATTATTAAATAGAGCTCCAACACTACATAGATTAAGTATTCAAGCATTTGAACCAGTTTTAATTGAAGGGAAAGCAATAAGACTTCATCCGCTAGTATGTACAGCATTTAATGCTGACTTTGATGGAGACCAAATGGCAGTACACTTATGTTTATCACCAGAGTCAATTATGGAAGCAAGATTACTTATGTTAGCACCAACAAATATTATTGCATTATCTAATGGGGAACCAATTGCAGTACCGTCACAAGACATGGTAATGGGATGTTTCTACATGACAAAAGACAAAAAAGGTGCAAAAGGAGAGGGAAAAATATTTTCAACTCGTGAAGAAGTTGGACTAGCATATGATACTAAAAAAATAGAAGTACATGCTAAAATAAAAGTTAGAATTGATGGTGAGATCTTAGAAACAACTGCTGGTAGATTAATGTTTAATGATATGTTACCAAAAGAGATGAGAAATCATAATATATCATTTGGAAAAAAGGAATTAAAAAATTTAATTGCAAAATTATATAGAAAATACGGATTTACAGAAACAGCAAAATTATTGGATGCTATTAAAAATTTCGGATATCATTATGGTACAATGGCAGCTATAACTGTAGGGATTGAGGATTTAGAAGTTCCACCAGAAAAAAAAGCTATTATTGCACAAGCTGAACAAGATGTAGTAGATGTTGAGAAAGAATATAAAGCAGGGAAAATAATCGATGAAGAAAGATATAGACAAACTGTGGATATCTGGACAAAAGCTGTTGAAGACGTTACAGATAAAATGATGGAAAATCTTGATGAATTTAACCCCGTATATATGATGGCAATGTCTGGTGCCCGTGGAAATGTAAGACAAATGAGACAACTAGGTGGTATGAGAGGACTTATGTCAGATACACAAGGAAAAATCATCGAAATACCAATTAAAGCAAACTTTAGAGAAGGGCTAAACGTATTAGAATTCTTTATATCATCACATGGAGCAAGAAAAGGTCTTGCGGATACTGCTCTACGTACTGCCGATTCTGGGTATTTAACGAGAAGATTAGTTGATATAGCTCATCAAGTTATAATAAATGAAGATGACTGTAAAACTGAAGATGGAATTTCGGTATCAGATTTAGTTGTTGCAGGGGAAGTAATTGAAACATTGTCAGAAAGATTAAATGGTAGAGTACCTTTAGAAGATATAATGTTAGATGGGAAAATAATAGCTAAGAAAAACATTATATTAACAGAGGAGAAAATTAAAGAAATTGTTGATGCGGGGATAAAAAAAGTAAAAATTAGATCGCCACTAACATGTAATTTAGAAAAAGGGATATGTAAAAAATGTTATGGTACAGATTTGGGTACATATAAAGAAGTCTCACTAGGGGAAGCAGTAGGCGTAATTGCTGCACAATCAATAGGGGAACCAGGGACACAACTTACAATGAGAACTTTCCATACAGGAGGGGTAGCAGAAAAAGGAAGTGTACAAACAGAAATACAATCAGATATAGCAGGAAAAGTTGAATTTAAAGAGATTAAAACATTAAAAAATGATATTACAGGAGAGGAAACAGTTGTTTCTCAAACTGGTAAAATTATTATAAACCAACACGAATATGAGATCCCTTCAGGAAGTATTTTAAAAGTAAAAAAAGGGGAAAAAGTTGATATTAGAACAACTTTAGTTGAATTAAATCCTTACTATATCCCTATAATTGCAGAGGTAACAGGAACTGTAGAGTATAGAGAACTATATGTAAAGGAAAATTACGACCCAAAATACGAAGTTAAAGAGAGAATGGCTGTTAAACCTATGGGACATAGAGATATTAACCCAAGGATTGTAATATTTAATAATAAAGAAAAATTAGCTGAATATATTATACCTTTCGGAGCATATTTAATGATCGAAGAAGGTAAAGAAGTTAAAAAAGGTGAAATTATCGCTAAAATTTTAAAACAAGAAAAAGGGACAAAGGATATCACTGGTGGGCTTCCTCGTATACAAGAATTATTTGAAGCAAGAAGTCCAAAAGGTAAAGCAATGGTAACAGAAATATCAGGTAAAGTAGAGATATCATCTAAAAAGAAAAAAGGGATGAGAAGACTAATTGTACGTGATTTAGAAAATGAAAATGAATTTAAAGAGTATTTAATTCCAGTTGGTGAACATTTAATTGTAACTGATGGAATAATTGTAACTGCAGGTGACAAGCTAATAGAAGGTGTTGTTTCTCCTCATGATATTTTAGCAATTAAGGGATTAATCGAAGCAGAACAATATATGTTAGAATCAGTTCAACAAGTTTATCGTGAACAAGGAGTTACTGTTAATGATAAACATATTGAAGTTATAGTAAAACAGATGTTCCAAAAAGTTAAAATAATTGATGGAAAAACATCTCTTCATCTTGAAGACGAAATTGTAGATAGAAGATTAATTGAAGAGGAAAATAAAATAAGAGAAAAAGAAAAACAAGAACTTATTGTATATGAATCAATTATACAAGGGATAACAAAAGCAGCAGTAAATACAAAAAGTTTTATATCAGCAGCATCATTCCAAGAGACAACAAAGGTGCTTTCAAATGCAGCTATTGAAGGAAAGGAAGATTATCTAGAAGGGTTAAAAGAAAATGTAATTATAGGTAAAAAAATCCCAGCTGGAACAGGATTCCAGGCATATGATAAAAAAACACCAAAATTTATAGAATAAAATTTAATTATCATGCGGCAATGAGATATTATAAAAAAGTTGCCGCTATGGTTGTTGTATAATAACTAAATTTACTTCCATGGTTAATAAAAAAGGAGGTGGAAACGTTAATTTAATTAACGTTAGAAAACATGAAAATAGAAGGATATTTAAAAGATAAAAAATATATTGTTGTTATGAGTGAACAACTTAATTTGGAAAAAGAGAGTGAGATAAAAAATTTTTTTGAAAATCTTATAGAGGATGAGAGAATTCTAAAAAATGGGATGAGACTTCAAATTGAATTATCAAATGTTCATTACATGGATAGTGTGATAATAGGTTTTTTTATTGGGTTAAAGAAAAAACTTGAAATTCGAGAGATTGAACTCGATTTTATAAATGCACCTGAAATTATATTTAAAATTTTTAAAATATTATCATTGGATAAATATTTTAATTTTTTTGAATTCACTAATTGGAGTGAAGAAAATGAATAGTATGACAGGATATGCAAAATGTGATTTTGAAAATGATGAGTATAAAATAGTAGTTGAAGTAAAATCTCTTAATAATAAAGCCCTTAATTTAAAAACTAGAGTTCCATATTATTTAAATTTCTTAGAAACAGATATTAGAAAAGTGATTTCTAAGTATATAGATAGGGGTTCTATTGATTTGAAAATCGATTTTGAAAAAAAAGATAAATCAGAAAATTTTTTAATATATGATAAAAAATTTGCTTTAAATTATATGGATGTTTTAAGTCAAGTGGAAACTGATTTTAATACTCAAATTGAAAATAAAGTATCATATTTATTAAATCAAAGTTCTTTAATAAAAAAAGACGAGATTAAATTTGATGAAGATGAGTATAGAAAAATGATAATAAATTCTTTAGAAGTAGCTTTAATTGATTTAAATAAAATGAAGGGATCTGAAGGAGAACATTTAAAAGAATATTTTTATAAATGCCTTGATATAATCTCTGAAAAACTAGAATTTGTTAAAAGTAAAAAAGATGAAATACCTCTTTTATATAAAGAAAAAATGTTAAAACGATTGAATGAAATAGAAGGAAACATAAATTATAGAGAAGAAGATATTTTAAAAGAAATAATTATTTTTACTGACAAAAGTGATATTTCAGAAGAAATATCTAGACTTGATTCACATTTGAAATATTTTAGAGAGGTTATCTCATCAGATGAAAAAAATATTGGGAAAAAACTAGACTTTATTTTACAAGAAATTTTTAGAGAATTAAATACTGCTTCTGTAAAATCAAATTGTTATGAGATGTCAAAACATATTGTTGAGGCAAAAACAGAAGTGGAAAAAATAAGAGAGCAAGTACAAAATATAGAATAGGAGGTTTTCTATTGAAACCTATAGGAATCGGATTTGGAAATATGGTTATTGATGAAAGGATAGTTTGTATTGTAAATCCCGATTCAGCACCGAGTAAGAGACTAAAAGAAGAGGCTAAAAATCAGCAAAAATTAATAGATGCAACTGTTGGTAGAAAGACAAGAGCACTTATTATAACAGATAGTAATCATGTAATTATGTCTGCAATTAATCCAGAAACAATTGCTTCGAGAATAGAAAAAGGAGATAAGGATGAGTAAAGGACGACTTTTTGTAATTTCTGGCCCATCTGGTGCCGGAAAATCAACAATTACAAAAAAAATAATTTCTTTAAAAGATAATCTTTTTTTATCCACGTCTGTTACAACTAGAAAACCAAGAATAGGAGAAATAGATGGAAAAGATTATTATTTCTATACAAAAGAGAAATTTATTGAAAATATAGAAAAAAATAATTTTATAGAGTATGCAAAAGTACATAATAATTACTATGGTACTTTAAAAAGTGAAATATCCGAAAAACTTGAAATGGGGAAAAATATAATACTAGAGATAGATGTGCAAGGCGGAGAACAAATAAAAAAACAATGCTCTGATGCAGTTTTGATATTTGTAAAAGCTCCAAATAAAGATGAATTAGAAAAAAGACTTCGTTCAAGAAATACAGATACAGAAGAAGTAATAGAACTTCGATTAAAAAATAGTTTAAAAGAATTAGAGTATGAGAAGTTTTATAATGAAATTCTTATTAATATAACTATAGAAGATTCGCTTGATAAATTATCGCAAATTATTGATAAATATGTAACAGGAGGTGACATTTCTTAATAGTAATATTAAGAAAATTGGAATGAAAGAAAAAAATGAAGTAAATTATGATGAGTTAATAAAAAAAATACCAAATAAATACGTATTAACAATTATAGCAGGTAAAAGAGCTAGAGAAATTGATGTGGAAAATGCAACAAAAGAAGTAATAAAAACAGAAAAAAAAGTGACATCTGTAAGAAAAGCACTATTAGAAATATCAGAAGGTAAAATAGTAGCAAAAGAGTTGAATGAGGATGAAGAATAAAAATATTTTAATAGGTATTACAGGTGGAATAGCTGCATATAAAATTGCAAATTTAGTTTCAATGTTAAAAAAACAAAATTATAATATAGATATAATTATGACAAAAAATGCTACAGAATTTATAACACCTCTTACATTTGAAACTTTATCCAATCAAAAAGTTGTTACTGATATGTTTGAATCAAAAGAGAAACATAATGTAGAGCATATCTCGTTAGCTGAAAAAGCTGATTTTGTTTTAATTGCACCTGCAACATACAATATTATAGGAAAAGTAGCATCTGGTATTGCAGACGATATGCTTACCACTGTAATAGCAGCTACAAAGGCAAAAGTAGTTTTTTCTATTGCAATGAATGTCAATATGTATGAAAATCCTATTTTAAAAGAGAATATTAATAAACTAAAAAAACTTAATTATTCTTTTATAGATAGTGATGAGGGTTTTTTAGCTTGTGGAGTTGTGGGAAAAGGGCGATTAGCTAAAGAGGATATAATTCTAAATTATATAAATGATTATTTTAACCGAAATTTAGAAGAAATATCAGATAATCGTGTAATTGGGAAAAAAATTGTAATTACAGCAGGAAGAACAGAGGAACCTCTTGATCCAGTAAGATATCTTTCAAATAGATCAACAGGAAAAATGGGATATGAGTTAGCAAAACAAGCAAAAAAATTTGGTTTTGAAGTTACTTTAATAGCTGGAGTAGTTGATTTACCTGATATTTCTGGTATAAAAACTATAAAAGTTAGAAGCGCAGCTGATATGTATAACGCTGTTGAAAATGAATATAGCGATTCAGATGTACTAATTATGTGTGCTGCAGTTGCAGACTATAGAATAAAGAATTATTCAGATCAGAAAATAAAAAAAGGCAATAATGATTTAATTTTAACATTAACACGCAATCCAGATATTTTATTCGAGATGGGAAAAAGAAAAGAAAAACAAATCCTAGTTGGATTTGCTGCAGAGAGTGAAAACTTAATTGAAAATGCAAAAGATAAATTAAATAATAAAAATCTAGATTTTATAGTAGGAAATGATACAAGTAATTTCGCTATAGATACTAATGAGATTGTTATTATTGACAAAGAAAACAATATAAATGAATATAGTAGAGCCACAAAAGAGGAAGTAGCTAGTATTATTATAAAAAAATTAATTGAGTTTTTTTAACAACATAAACTAAGAGATAGTTAATAAAATAAAAGGAAGTGGTTGAGGTATGTATAGGGTTATTCACAAATCCAAAATACATAGAGCTACTGTCACTGATGCTAATCTAAATTATATAGGAAGTATTACTATAGATAAAGATTTAATGGATGCAGCAGATATATATGATAATGAAAAAGTGCAAGTAGTAAATAATAACAATGGTTCTAGAATAGAAACATATGTTATACCTGGTGAAAGAGGTAGTGGTACAATTTGTTTAAATGGTGCCGCAGCAAGACACACACAAATAGGGGATATAGTTATAATTATATCTTACGGTTATTACGAAGACAAGGAAGCAAAAAATGTAAAGCCTATAGCAATTCTTGTGGATGAAAAAAATAAAATTATTGATATAATAAATGACTAATAAAAAGCTATGCTTACGGTAAATAAGTATAGCTTTTTTTATAAGAGGAGAGTAACTTAATATGAAAAAAATTATAATTATGATAATTATATTTACAATATTTTGTTCATGTAATAAAAATAAATTAAAAAAAGTGACTAAAGAAAATTTTTATTTTAATACATATATACAGATAACGGTATACAATGAAAATAAAAATATTGCTTTAGATGCAATAAATAAAGCATTCACAGAGATAGAAAGGATAGATAATTTTTATAATTCATATAAAAAAGACAGTAGCATATATAAATTAAATGAAAATAAACAAATAGTAGTTGATGAAGAGTTAAAATACATATTATCGGAAATAGAAAAAATATATAGGCTTACAGAGGGAAATTATGATATAACAATTAAACCATTAATAGAATTATGGGAAAACAGTGTAAATAATAATAAAAGAATTCCAAATAGTGAAGAGATATCAGAAATATTAGGTAATATTGATTTTTCTAAAGTAGTTATTGATGAAAAAAATATTTTAAAAATTGGAAAAAACCAAAGAATAAACACCGGATCCTTCTTAAAGGGATATGCTATAAAAAATGCTAAGAAAATATTAAAAGAAAATGGTATAAATAGTGGGTTAATAACAGCTGTTAGCAGCATTGAAACTATAAATGGTAAAAATAATAATGAAAACTGGAATATTGCTATAGAAAATCCAAATAATCAAAATGTTATCTTAAAAACACTAAGTTTAAATAATAAAGCTGTTGGTGTATCAGGTGATTATCAAAATTATTATGAAGTAAATGGTAATAAATATCACCACATTTTAGATGTAAATACAGGTTTTCCTATTAATGATAAAAAAATGGTTGTTGTAATAGCAGAAGATTCATTTATAGCAGATATTTATTC
>JGI24503J29689_10019166_pt1 | contig 12389 bp, 8 predicted proteins | sample BioPla3RNA2_FD_29689 | JGI IMG/M metagenome (IMG submission 29689)
TATCACTTAGGAATTATTTGTCTTTTCCTGCTATTATCTTCCTGCGGAAATAATACGGAAAATGCGGCGATACGTACTGGCGCACAAAATACAGACGCATACCTTTCTTTATTGGAAGGAAAAAAAGTGGGCATCCTGACAAACCACACAGCCCTCATTGACAATACCCATCTTGTTGACAGCCTGTCTGCTCTGGGTGTTGATATTCAAATGATTTTTGCACCCGAACACGGTTTCAGGGGAGATGCAGATGCCGGAGCCCTCTTGGATAACTACCACGATGCTAAAACAGGTATTCGGGTCGTATCTGTTTACGGTTCTTCTTTTATTCCGGCAGACAGCCTTATGCAACAACTGGATGTTGCCCTGTATGACATCCAGGACGTAGGTCTTCGTTTTTACACCTACCTGTCTTCTATGTACAACCTAATGGAAGCTTGCGCCCGCAACGGAGTTCCACTAATTATTATGGACCGTCCAAATCCTAACGGACATCTTGTTTCAGGACCTGTCCTGGACATGAAATACAAATCTTTTGTAGGAATAGTCCCTATACCTGTTGTTCACGGTATGACATTGGGAGAAATGGCAGGTATTATCAACGGAGAATGTTGGCTCCCTGACAGCCTGCATGTAGATTTGACCGTAATTCCATGCCAGAATTATACACACAGCACACATTACGAATTACCTATAAAACCATCACCCAACCTGCCCAACAACAGGTCTATTTATTTATATCCTTCTTTATGTCTGTTCGAGGCCACACGTGTGAGCCTGGGAAGGGGAACGGATTTCCCGTTCCAGGTATACGGCCATCCGGATATGACAGGTTACGATTTTTCCTTTACTCCTGTTCCTGTTCCCGGAGCCAAAAAACCTGTACAAAACGGAAACCTGTGCTATGGCGTTGACCTTAGAACAACGCCCTCAAATGAAGAAATATGGTCCCGCGGGTTTGATTTATCGTACGTAATAGATGCATACAATAACCTGAAAGAAAGCACCGAAATGTATCCGGACTTCTTTACCTCTTATTTTGAAAAACTGGTAGGCGTTGATTATGTGCGTCCTATGATAAAATCAGGAGCAGCTATAGAAGAAATAGAAGCTCTTTGGCAAGATGATTTGGAAAAATTCAAAGAAAAAAGAAAACAATACCTTTTATACCCCTTATGAGCTGTTAACAACTCTATCTTTTACTGTTTATAACTTGTTCATTTTATTTTAATAAAACGTGCCATTTTGTAAACAATTTTTTCTTTGTGGAAAACCTGCCATTTATCATTTTTTCTTAACAAAGATTTCAACAGATAAAAAGAGGTTTTTAGTTGCAAAAATGCTGGCTGACAGATATTCCAAATAATTTTCAACATATCAACAAACAATCATTAATTACAAGAGACTTTAAAAAAAACTATATTTATTATTATATTTTTCTTTCATGGTGACTTTAGATACAGATTTTGAAGAACAGATAAGACCCAAAGAATTCACTCAGTTTTCAGGACAGGAAAAAATAACAGATAATCTAAAAGTATTTGTTAAAGCTGCTTTGTTAAGAAATGAATCCTTGGATCATGTGTTGCTTCATGGACCTCCGGGATTGGGTAAAACAACGCTGGCCCATATAGTTGCTAATGAACTGGGAGTTGGTATGCGTATTACATCCGGCCCTGTGTTGGATAAAGCAGGCGATTTGGCAGGTCTGTTAACAGGATTGGAAACGGGAGACGTGTTGTTTATAGATGAAATTCATAGGCTTTCTCCGGTAGTTGAAGAATACCTGTATTCTGCCATGGAAGATTATACCATTGATATTATGCTGGATAAAGGTCCAGGGGCGCGTTCCGTTCAACTTTCTTTGCAACCTTTTACGTTGGTTGGAGCTACAACACGCAGCGGACTGCTTACTGCTCCTTTACGAGCTAGATTTGGTATACAATGTCTTTTGGAATATTACGACACACCGGTTTTATTGCAAATAGTATTACGTTCTGCCAGCATACTTAAAGTGGAAATTGAAGAAAATGCAGCCCGTGAAATTGCGGCAAGAAGCCGCGGAACACCACGTATAGCCAATTCTTTATTAAGGCGTGTCAGGGATTTTGCACAAGTGAAAGGATCCGGTAAAATCGACACAAAAATCACACAGTATGCCTTGGATGCGTTGCATATTGATAAAAGAGGGCTGGATCAGATGGATAATAAGATTCTGTCCACCATTATTCATAAATTCAAAGGGGGACCGGTAGGTATTGGAACCATAGCTACTGCTGTGGGTGAAGAAGTAGGAACACTGGAAGAAGTGTATGAACCTTTTCTTATAAAAGAAGGTTTTTTGCAAAGAACTCCCAGAGGAAGGGAAGCTACACAATTGGCTTATGAACACCTTGGAGTAGTATTATCAGAAACAAAAAAGATATTTTAATTATGAAAAAAAGCGTATTTACAGTTGTTTTAACCATTATTTTTGCATCATTTTATGTATATGCAACTGCTTGTACTTCAGCTATTATAACCGGAAAAGTTACAGCAAACGGGAAACCTCTTTTGTGGAAACACAGAGATACCGGACAGGAACAGAACCGCATTGAATATTTTACGACAGGAAAATATACTTTCCTTGGGGTGGCAGATGCTCCCTCCAAAGGGGGTGTTGCCTGGGCAGGTACCAACAGTACCGGTTTTGCTATCATGAATACAGCCTCGTACAACTTAAAGGATGACGATGTAAAAGAAATGGATAAAGAGGGGAAAGTAATGTACAGGGCTTTAGAAATCTGTGCAAATTTGGCAGATTTTGAAGTTTTTCTGGATACCTTAACCAGACCCATGGGGGTAGAAGCCAATTTTGGAGTAATAGATGCCCTGGGAGGAGCAGCTTATTATGAAGTAAACAACCATTCCTGGGTTAAAATAGACGTTAACGACCCTTCGGTGGCTCCCGGAGGATACCTTGTTTACACCAATTTTTCCTATACAGGAAGAATAAACGAAGGTATGGGGTATATGCGTTACCAAACGGCAACGGCATTGTTTCAAAAACAAGCGGCGTTGTCTGGTTTTACGCCACGGTGGATTTTTGAGGAGGTATCGCGTTCTTTTTACCATGCTTTTTTAGGTATGGATTTGAAGGATCCTGTGTATTCTCCGGAAAAAGCAAACGGATGGTTTTTAGATCAGGATTTTATTCCACGCCGTTCCAGTGCTTGCTCCATAGTGATTGAAGGTGTAGAAAAAGGAGAAGACCCACTTAATACCATCATGTGGGTTGTTATGGGATACCCGCCGGCAGGTGTTAGCATTCCCTTATGGGTACAAATGGGGAAAAAACAACCGGATCTCCTTTTAGGGCAGGGGGAGCACAACCGTTCTCCGTTATGTGAATGGGCAGTGGAATTAAAATACCGTGCATTTCCCGTAACCAGAGGAAATGGATCTAAGTATATGTATTTCAAAGAAATATACAACGCAAAAGGAACGGGATTTATGCAACAGCTTGCCCTGGTTGAAAACCAGCTGTATGACAAGTACGGGATGCTCATTTCATTTCTTGAAAAAGAAGGGTTAACAGGAAAAAAACTGGATAAAAAGAGGGTATCACAGATGTACGAAGAAATCTCTGATATGATCCAACGGGCATATGGTAAACTTTGATGTACAGGAAATACTAAATTTTACCAACAAACCCATTTCCGAACACAGTCCGGCAGTACTTCCTTTAAAAGGACTTTCCGGTTCTTCTGTTTATTTTCCCTTAGCTACACTGTTTAAACACCAACCCGGAAAAATTCATGTGGTTGTACGGGAAAATTCAACAGAAGCAACGTATGCAGCAGGAGATTTATCCGTATTATTGGGAGCCGGGCAGGTGTATTTGTTTCCGGCTTCGTACAGAGGTTTGGGAAAAACTGCCAGACCGGACAATTCTTTTCATGTGCAGCGTACTACAGCCTTGCGTGCCATTGTGGCAAAGGATTTTGCAAACACAGGGCGGGTGCTGGTTACGTATCCAAAAGCTTTGCAAGAAGGAATTCCTTCTTGCCATCTTATTGAAAAGGAAAATCTTACCCTGCAAACAGGCCAATTTGTATCCCATGAAATAATAAAAGAGTACCTTTTTGAACAGGGATTTGAAAAACAAGACTTTGTAAGCGAACCGGGACATTTTGCCATCAGGGGAAGTATAGTAGATGTTTTTTCCTATTCAGAGAACAGGCCGTTTCGAATCGGTTTTTTTGGTGACGAAATAGAAAGTATCCGGATTTTTGATCAAAATACCCAATTGTCCCTGGAAGAGCGCACAGAGGTGTCTATCACACCACAACTTAAGGGTACGCATTTCTTGTTGGATGAAATATCCCAAAATGCCCTGGTGTGGTCTTTTGTTGAAACCTTTCGGGAGATTCCGAATACCATTCCTGTAATAGCACAGTATCCGGTTTTTCAGGAAATACCGCACGTTGTATACAACACATCTCCACAGCCGGTATTTAACAAGAATTTTCAACTGCTTGTCAACGACATCAACAAGCGTAAAGAAATGGGGTACCGGGTTTTTGTTTTGTGTGAAAACAGCAAACAAACAAAAAGGCTGGAAGGTATTTTTCAAAGCCTGGGATGTCCGCATCCTTTTGTAGAATACAAAGAAATATCGTTGCATGAAGGTTTTACAGACCATGACAGCAAGCAGTGTTTTTACACAGACCACCAGCTTTTTCAGCGCGTTCACAGGGTTTTTTTGCAACGTGCCGTTGAAAAAAGTGAACAACTTACCATACAGGACCTTTCGGGTTTTAAACCGGGGGATTATGTGGTACATATTGATCACGGTATAGGTGTGTTTGCCGGTTTGGTAAAGACTACCAAAGGCGATAAAGAGCAGGAAGCCATAAAAATCACGTACAGAGACAACGATGCGCTGTACGTGAATATCCACGGATTACACCGGATTGCAAGATACAAAAGCAAAGACAGCGAACCACCACGTATTAGCAAACTGGGTTCCGGGGCATGGAATAAAATCAAGCAGCAGACAAAGAGTAAGGTTAAGGATATTGCCAAAGATTTAATCAAACTCTATTCAGAGAGAACCTCGGCAAGCGGGTTTGCTTTTTCTCCCGACACGTACCTGCAGCACCAGCTGGAAGCTTCGTTTATGTTTGAAGACACCCCGGACCAACTACTTGCAACGGAGCAGGTTAAGTCCGATATGGAACAGCCATACCCTATGGACAGGCTGGTATGTGGTGATGTGGGGTTTGGTAAAACAGAGGTAGCCATACGGGCTGCTTTTAAAGCCGTAACAGACGGTAAACAGGTGGCTGTTTTGGTGCCAACCACCATTTTGGCGTTGCAGCATTACCATACTATTTCTGAAAGGTTGTCGGACTTTCCGGTAAAAACAGAGTTTATCTCACGTCTGAAAACTCCGGCACAGACAAAACAAATTCTTACACAATTGCAGGAAGGGTCTTTGGATATCATCATTGGAACGCACCGTCTACTTGCTAAAGATGTGGTATTTAAAGACTTAGGTTTGTTGGTCATAGATGAAGAACAGAAATTTGGTGTTTCGGCAAAAGAAAAACTAAAATTTTTAAAAACACATGTGGATACCTTGACCCTGACGGCCACGCCTATTCCGCGGACCCTTCAGTTTTCACTGATGGGCGCCAGGGATTTGTCCATCATACAGACACCTCCGGCAAACAGGTTGCCCATACATACAGAAGTGCAGTTCTTTGATGAAGAAATTATTGGCAAAGCGCTTGATAGAGAACTGGACAGGGGAGGGCAGCTCTTTTTTGTACACAACAGAATCCGGGATATAGAACAGGTGGCAGAAAAGCTGAAGCAAATACGTCCCGGGATTCGGATTGCCATTGGTCACGGACAACTTTCGCCGCGGACAATGGAAAAAATACTTCTGGATTTTATAAGTGGTGATTACGACCTGTTGCTCTCTACTTCTATCATAGAAAACGGAATAGACATTCCCAATGCCAATACGATAATCATCAACAGGGCACAATATTTTGGGTTGAGCGATTTGCACCAAATGAGAGGCAGGGTAGGCCGGTCAAACAGAAAAGCCTACTGTTACCTGCTTGTTCCGGAAGGTGTCCCTATTACAGAAGATGCGCGGCGCAGACTTCAGGCCATGGAGTCCTTTACAGAACTGGGAAGCGGGTTTAATATAGCCATGCAGGATTTGGATATCCGCGGAGCCGGAAATCTGCTGGGTGGCGAACAAAGCGGCTTTATAGCCCAAATGGGATTTGAGACGTACCACCGCATATTGGAAGAAGCAATGGCAGAACTTCACCAGGAATCCGGAGATCCTGCCGGCGTTTCTTATACCCCTGATTGTACCATAGAGACAGATCTGGAGGCCATGATCCCCGACGAGTATATGCCGCACGTATCGGAAAAAATCAGGCTTTACAGGGAGTTGGACAACATGAAGAATGAGCAACAGTTGCAACAATTCTTTGCGGCTCTGGCAGACCGTTTTGGCCCCATTCCGGAGCCTTTAAGGCAATTAGGCTTTGTGGTACGCATAAGACAACTGGCCGCCAAACTGGGATTTGAACGTATTGTGTTAAAAAACGGCATAATGCTTGCATATTTCATATCAGACCAACAATCCGGCTATTATAAAACTACTATTTTTACAAATATTTTAAAAACCATAACGGCACATCCAAATAAAATTCAGGTTAAAGAACAAACAAATAAATTATTTATAAAAATTTTGGGAATAACAAGTGTAGAGGCGGCGTATAATTTTATAAAAATATTTGCAAAACCCTGAAAAAGTGCGACATTTGCAAGCTATGCTAAAAAAGGGAACCCGTATTTTAACCTTAAGTTTGCTTGTTTTTCTTTTCGGAGAAACCAGATTACAAGCGCAGGTTATGGAAGCATTGGGCACATTTACACCCTACTCCATGTTTGGAGTGGGGGATTTGGTACGTCCGGGAACCACGTTGAACAGGTCTATGGGCGGTATTGGTGCCGGGCTGAGGGATAATCGCTTTATTAATTACCTGAATCCTGCCTCGGCTTCTGCCCGCGATTCCCTGTCCTTCATGCTTGATTTTGGTATCATGCAAAGCAATTATATAGATTCAGACGGAACGCATAAATCTGCATACAATGCCCTTAGTATGAATCATATCCTTATGTCTTTTCCGATATGGAAGACTTCGGCTATGCAGTTGGGTATTATTCCATACAGCCATTTGGGATACCGGTTTGTTGAAGATGAAAGCCGGGAAGAAATCCTGGGAACTATAGGTTCGTTCAGGTATTACCAGTTTGGGCAGGGGAGTATTAACCAGGCTTTTGCAGCTTATTCAGCTACTTTTTTCCGCCACCTGTCCCTGGGTGTTCAGGGAACCTATTACTTTGGCAGTCTGCAAAAAAACACATATATACAATCGCTTACGTCATCAGAATTGTATGGAACATTGAAAACCGGATACGACATTGTGATTAGTTCTTTTGGAGCCCGGTTTGGAGCACAGGTTTTTGGAAATATAACACCGGGCACATCGTTTACTCTGGGAGCCACTTTTCAACCGGCCGGATCGCTCAAAGGGGACGTAACCCGCTTTGCAAGGGTTGAAAAGGGAACGGTTATAGATACGGTATATAACACATTATCTGAAGGTTCTCATATGTATACTCCCATGGAATGGGATGTGGGATTTAGCATTCGGAGCCAAGATCGCTGGGCTTTTGGAATGGATTACACACAAGCCGATTGGAGAAAGGCAGAGTTTGTACAAACTCCGGGTATTACATTTCAGCCGGCCCTGAGCAGAACTTTTAAAGCCGGTTTTGAAATTACACCCGACCGGTACAGCATACGCTACTTTATGCGTAGGTGGACCTACCGAATGGGTGCCTATTATGACAAATCCTACATGATTTTTAACGGAAAGCAAGTAAATTCCATGGGAATAACCTTTGGCGCTTCCGTTCCTGTTTTCCGCTGGTACAACTCCATTGCCGTATCTGTTGATATGGGACAACGTGGAAGTATTGAAGATAATTTGGTCAGGGAACGGTATATTATGTTAATTTTGAACTTCAATATGCACGACATTTGGTTTTTGAAACACAGATATAACTAAAATCCATAAAAAAATGAAAAAGATTGGAATCCTATTTTCTTTGATTATGCTCGCTTTTGTAACGCAAAGTTACGCGCAAACCGGCAGATTTGGGGCAACACCCGAAGATAGTGTCGAATGCGTAAGGTATTTGAATTTTTACAAAGAGTATTATAAGAATGGGAACATCAGAGAAGCTCTTCCATCGTGGCGAGGAGCATTAAAAAAATGTCCTGTAGGGGTAACGCAGGCTTTATATCAGGATGGACAAAACATGATAAAATTCCTGATCAATCAGACGAACGATCCCCAACGCAGGAGAGAGCTGGTTGACTCCCTTATTTTGATGTATGATATAAGGATTGAAAAATTTCCTGCTTTTAAATCTTGCCTGAGTGCTCATACATTTAAGGCTTACGATATGATCACCTACTACAAAGAGGACGATGCTCAGGTATTCAAGGCCCTTCAGGACGTAGTGCAATATGGCCAGGAAAATACAGATCAAAATATTTTGGTCCTGAATATGAAATATGCCACTTCGCTGTTCAAAGAAGACAAATTGAGTACAGAAGATGTCATAAATGTGTACCAAAACATCAGCAATATTTTTGATATGAAAGTTCGGATTGCTCCCAGCGAAGCACTGGACGAAGCACGCAACAGTTTTGAAACACTGTTTGCTATTAGCGGAGTAGCTGATTGTGAAAACCTGCTGGCTTTATTCGGACCTCGTTTTGACCAGAATGCAACAGATCCCGTTTATGTAAGACGCGTAGTACAGCTTCTTTCTAACGCCGGTTGTGAAACATCCGATTTGTTTCTTAAAGCTGTGGAGTGCCTTTATGCGATGGACCCCACTTACAACTCTGCTTATTATTTGTACAGGCTCTACTCTGCCCGGGAAAATTATGGGAACGCTGTTAAATACCTGGAACAGGCCATTGATTCAGACTCTATAGACGACAAAGTGAAGGGTGATTACCTGCTGGAACTGGGAACGTTTTATTTTAAGAGGATGAACAACAGCAACTCAGCTTCAAAAAATGCCCTTCGTTCTTTTACGTTTAACGAAGATCTTAAAGGAAAGGCATACTTGCTTTTGGGTCATTTGTGGGCTATTGCCAAAGTAACGGATACCGAAACGCCGGAAATAGACGACCGTGCCAATTTCTGGGTTGCCGTGGATTATTTTGTACGTGCAAAACAGGCAGATGCATCTTTAGCAGAAGAATGTGACCGTCTCATTTCTACATACAGACAGTATTTTCCAACGGCGGAAGAAGTCTTTATGCATGACCTTCAGGAAGGCTCTTCCTATCAGGTAAAAGCCAACGGGTTGTCGGCTACAACTACAGTAAGAACTGCAAAATAGAACTAAGGAAAACATCTACACGAATTATGGTAGCAATGGGCTTGTCCCTTGCTACCATCTTTGTCTCCTGCAAGAGTCAGGTGGCAACGGTAGATTCTTTGGAAAATCCGGATGATATTCCTACTCAAAAGGTTGAAAACATGGAGGGTTGGCAGGTAGAGAATGGGATCATTCGTGGGCGGTTGACAGCCCCGTATATGGAAAAATACACCCGGGGGAGTAACCCGTATGAGATTTTCCCATATTCTTTTCTTGTAGAAGCCTATACTCCGGAAGGCGAAAAAGAAACGGTTATAACAGCAGCCAAAGCCGTACATTATACGGGAGAAGAACAAGTCTGGATTGCCACGGGCCACGTTGTCGTAAAAAATCTGTTGAAGGAGCAGACTATGGAAACAGATACGCTATACTGGGACCAGCAAAAGAAAACCATTTATACACATTGTTATGTGAAGCTCTACTCTCCGGATTTTTATGCTCAGGGTTACGGTATGGAATCTGATGAAAGAGCAGCAAATGCAAAAATCCTAAAACCTTTCGATTCTTATGGATACGTTCAACAAGACACTTTGTCCAATGAAGAAAAAGAATTAACTTCGCGCCCTGTTATAGATTAAAAAAACATAAAATAAACACAATGGCAGTTCTGGAAAAAATACGGGTACAGATGGGCGTTTTTATCACTGTACTCATTGCAATAGCCTTAATTTCATTTATTATTGACCCCGGCACTCTGCAATCTGCCGTGTCTATGTTCTCTTCAAAGAACGATGTGGGAAAGATGAACGGACAAAGTATCACGTACATGGAATACAGCAAAAGGTTGGAGTCTATAAAAAACCTGCAGCAGGCACTTGCCGGCAGTTCTGCCTTGGATGAACAAGGTCAGGAAGCTGCGGAACAGGGTACCTGGCAGGCTTTCCTGAAAGACCTTGTTTATATGCCGGCCTTGGAAAAAGCAGGTATCCGCCTGGGGAATGATGAAAAATTTGATATGGTTCAAGGGCGGGACATTTCACCCCTGTTGTTGAACGATATGCTTTTCCACGACGAAGACGGCATGTTTGACCGCTCCCGGCTTGTACAATTTGTACAAAGTGCTGTGGCAGAACCCGAAGGCATAGCAGCTATGTATTGGGACTATATGCAGGACAACATGGAAACAGACAGGATGTTCACTAAATACAGCTCCTTGCTTGCCGGCAGCAATATTGTTAATGCAGTGGAATTACGTAGAAGCATGGAAGAAAACAACATCACTTCTTCCGTCAGCTTTGTTCTGGCTCCCATTTCCTTTGCAAGAGACACATCCATAAAAATCACTTCGCAGGAAATCCGTCAATATTACGATAAGCACAAACACTTGTACAAACAAGAGGCAGCAAGGGATATTGAATATGTGGTATTCCCTATTTCTCCCTCTTTAAAAGACGTATCCCTTTCCCGGAATGATATAGAAAAAGTATATCCGGAATTTGTGACAACGCAAAACCTCAGGCAATTCCTGGCACGCAATTCAGATAAACCGTTAGACACCTATTATTACAAAAAAGACGAATTGATTTCCATATCTGCTAAGCTGGACAGCTTTGCCTTCCGGGCAACAACACGTGACGTGCTGCCCGTATATCAGGAAGGCGACGTATTCCGTGCAGCCCGTATAATAGATACCAAACAGTTGCCGGATTCTGTTTTTGTACACCACATACTTTTGCAGGATGCTCCGGATAAGGTAGCAGCCCTGGCAGACAGCCTGTTGGGTATTTTAAACCGTGCCCCGGGTCGTTTTCAGGAATTGGCCTTAGAGTTTTCAGCAGACCGGAACCCCAACGTAGAGCCCGGAGTCATAGGCTGGTTTTCAAACAACGGTATGGTCCCCGGCATGGAGTCTGTATTTGAAGCGACTCCAAACAAACCATATATTCTGGAAACCCAATACGGACTTCATATTGTAAAGGTTTCTGAAAGAACACGTCTACACAAAAAAGTGCAATTGGCCGTATTGGTCAAAGAAGCTGTTGCCGGAAAAGAAACATACCAGACCATTTACTCACAAGCAAACAATTTGTCCACCAAGAGCCGCAACAGGGAGGAATTTGACAAAGAAGTTATAGCAAGTAACTTATTTGCCACCCCTGCCATGGGAATTCGGGAAGACGCCAAAACGGTTGCCGGTTACCCCCACATGCGGGAATTGGTCCGCTGGGCATTTGAAGCTAAGGAAGGAGACGTGTCTCCGGTAATTTCTGTGGACAACAAGTACTTTTTTGTAGCAACGGTTACCGGAATTCACGAAAAAGGAACGGCTACCCTCAAAGAGAAACAAGCCGAGATAGAAGCCCGTCTTACACAGGAAAAGAAGCAGGAGCGCCTCTACAGTAACATCAAGGAAGAGCTGGTCGAATACCCTTCGCTTGAATCCTGGTCTCAGGCAACCAACCGCACTATTTCCAAACAGACAGGCATAGCCTTTGGGGCTCCCGGACAAACAGACCCGAGGTTTGCCGGTGCTGTGGCAGTGGCTCCGGAGCAACAGCTCTGCGGACCGGTTGTGGGAGAAATAGGAGTGTATGTATTCCGTGTTGATGAACGTTTGGATGGGGCGTTTTATACCGAGAACGATGCACTTAAGATGGCATACAACCTGGCCAACTTCCAGATTCAGATGATCCCTTTGGTGTTGCAGGAAAGTGCTAAAGTAGAAGACAGGCGAGCTCGCTTCTTCTAACGGCTAAACAGGATGTGCACCACATCCCCGTCTTGTACCACGTAATTTTTCCCTTCTACGGCTATTTTCCCTGCTTCGCGGCAGGCAGATTCGGAGCCGTAATGCATATAGTCCTCAAATTTGATTACTTCTGCACGAATAAATCCACGCTCAAAATCAG
>JGI24503J29689_10005490_pt1 | contig 12372 bp, 11 predicted proteins | sample BioPla3RNA2_FD_29689 | JGI IMG/M metagenome (IMG submission 29689)
GTAACACTAAATTGAAAAATGAACATAATTTAAAGGAGATGATATATAAATGAAAAAAATCACTGATGGTTTTTTATTTTCTGAAATGGATAAGAAATTCAATCTAAAAAATGAATTAATGAAAATAACAGAGAAGAATAGTAAAGTAGCCACATTCGAAGAAATTGAAGAGAACTTATTGATAATCAGACGTAGATTTAATTATAGTTCAAAACTTGGGATATTGAAGGAGTTTGAAAAGAACGCATTAATACTTTTGACTGATAAAGAAAAAACTATTAATGTACCTAAAGCGTTGCCAGTATGGTTGCGTTTAGATTCTAATAACAATATAACTGCAATGATTAATATTTCTAAATATTCAACATATACAAAAAATACCAAAATGTTAACTATAGATAATAGAACATTATATGCATTGTTACAATTTGGATATATAGTTAGAAATTCAGCTATTCATTTCACTAAAATAACTAGTAGTGTTGATACATTAAAAGCATTTGCTGAAATATATGTAAAAATGATTGTGAAGGTATTGGATAAATTATTCTCATTAACGATAAATAAAAAATCAACTATGCAAGCTTCATATTTAATAGCTAAATTTTTTTTATCATATTTATGTGAGAAGACATCTAATGAATACTTAAATAACTTAGCTTATAAGTGTATATTTAACCCAACTTCATCATTAGAATATTTAGAAGATGATTTTATTAGTAGAGTTGATAGTAATTGGAATGGAAGTATTGCAACATTGATAAATGAACTATCTAAAATAGAATTACTTGAAAAATTGAATCTTAGAACATTTATAGAAAATTGGATGCTATTATATGGCGAGTCTACAATATTGTCTTTAGAATATCTTCCATATTTCTTTGCACATATTTTATCATCAATTGTATCAGGTAAAATTAATAGAGATTTTGCTATAGACCAAATAGCTGGAATGGAAATAAATAAAATTTTTAATACTTTTTTCAATTTATTTTAATAAAAAATATATTTATAGTATAGGAGATGATATATAAATGGAAGTAAGAAAACTCGAAGATTTCTTAAGACATGATAATATCGATAATGAAATAGACCCAGATAAAAGAGGAGTAAGTTATTATTCCACATTTGAAGCTATAGAAAAAATTATCGATATTAATCCTAAATACCTTAAGTCATTTTTATCAGCAGAAAATAGAATAGTTAAAGAAATAGAAATTCAAGTAACAAACAAAGAACTTTTCAAATATAAAAGTTTCTTTGCACATAATGCAGAACCTTTAACTTTTGTTGAAGAGCGTTTAGTATTTACTATAGAAGATTATGAAGCATTAGTAAATAGAGTTATCAATCTAGAAGTATATGTAGACGGAGTACTATTAAATCCAAAAGACTATACAGTTAAAAGAAATTTGGGTTCTAATAAAATCTATATAGTGTCTTCTAAAGTTTCTGAAGGTAGTTTAGTTACATTCATACTTAAAGAATCATTTAATAAAGAAATAAAATATCATGTAAGAATAGTTAATACTGAAGCTGGAAGTTTGAGTTATCAAATAGATAAGTCTTTATTAGGTGATTTTTTTGATAACGTTAATAATTTAGCAGTATATAAAAAGGGATTACTAGATACTTATCCTATATTATTAACTGAAAACGAAGACTATCTTATATCTATAACTGATAATATGGTAAATGTGATGATTTTGAGTAATGTATTAATTAATGAAGAGTTTCTAGTAATGAATATACTTTCATCAAAAACTAAAGAAATAACTCTAGATGGAAATATATCAGATTTAGACTATATGGAGGCTCCATTAATATCTGTAGATTTAGTAAGTGGTATAAGTGTACATGGATATAGTTTACCATTTCCAGTAAAAGATGAAACACAATTAGAAATATTTGTAAACGGATATAAATTAATTCCATTTATAGATTATGTATTAGAAACTTCCGATGGTTCATTTCCAAATAGAATAAAATTTGTTGGTATGATCAGAAAAGATGCTTATATATTAATAAAAACTAGACCATTTGATGAAAAAAATAATTATGTTATCGATAATAGCTTATCTGCAAATGGGTTTATAGACCTTGTTGATAGTGTTTTTCCATTACACGAAGATTATACTGAAGTATATGTTAGTAGAAAAAGAGTAATGAAGTCTAATAAAAAAATATTAGGAGATTGTATAGTTAAACTAGATAATTTAAAAAATTTAGAAATGGTAGAGGTTATGAACTCTAATCTAATAAGTCCTAATTTTTTAAAAATTACTGACGGTTATGCTGAAAATAAAACTGATATTGCTAAATACATAGAATATAGAGGGTTTGACAATTTCATTACTGAATATTCTGAAAATAATGAAGTTAAAATGAATTCTGTAGTAGATGAATTATACCCAGTGTTTATGGCTAAGTTAGTAGGTATAGAATTACATGTACAATCATCAACTATAATACAGGGAAGTGTAGACCAAACATTCATTGTATTAGGAATTTTTGATAATGGCGAGAATATCGATATTACTTATGCTACTGTAATAACTGGATATGACCCACATACAATTGGTACTCAAACAATTGTAGCAACGTTTGATATAGGAACTCAAACTTTCCAAGATTCAAAAATAATAGAAGTAATAGGTAAAACATTAGAAGAATTAACTATTACAGTTGATAAAGTTTATATTGACATTGGAGAAACTCCTATAATTCTAGTAACTGCTAGATATAATGATTTCTCAACTAAAGATGTTACAGATGACTCAATTATAACAATATCTCCAGAAGACTTAACAATACCTGGAAGTCATACAATAAGTGCATTATATGAAGAGAATGGTATAACTGTTGATGATACATTTGAGATAATGGTTGGTGTAAGTGAAGATAGAGTAATAGAAAACTTAATAGTAATACCTAAAGTATCTATATTGGATCCTACTACTGATGCTGAACTAAATGTATTCATTTATTATACAGATCATACTATTAAACCTTTAGGAACTCTACCGATCACAATTACAGGATTTGATCCATTGCTTAGGGATGTAGAGCAAACTATAGTTATTTCAATAGAAGATTCAAATGGTACAACATTCACTCAAGATAAAACTATAATAGTATTTGATAACAATTTAAGTAATATAAGTACTATAATAACTGCAGATGATGTTAGTTTTAGTCCTATAACTGGATCATTTACTAATGGTGAAACTTATATTAAGATAAAAGATGAATCTAATAATTATCTATCAGTTGGTGATAATAACTTAATAACAGAAAATGTTGCTTATTTTGCAACAATTGAAAATCAAGACTTAGTAATAGTTGAATTATACAATGATGTGAATGAGTTAGTGGATTCAGATGTATATATAGTTAATAAAATATAAAAATATTAAAGGAGATGATACCCAATGGTAAAATTAAATTTAACTAAAGTAAAATTTGGTTTTAAATTAAAAATAGAATTATCTCCTTTAGATAATGAATATGATAAATGGTTTATAGAAGACAGTTTGAATGGGAAATCTGAAACAACAGATGTTACTAAACCTATATATGGTTTCTTTTCAGAAAATAAACTAATCAAATTATCATTATTAAAGAATGGTAAAATAGTGAAGGTAATTCCTTCACTAGTTCCTGCATTATCTGAAGGCGGTGGTAATTAATATGGTTAACTTTAAAAGGATACAGGAAATACCTGCTAAAACTTTTGTGTTTGTTATGAAGGGTAAAAGAAAAGCATTAGGATATGCAATAAATTATTTAAATGAAAACTTTAATAAGATACAAAAGAATTTATCTAATATAGAGTCAATTTTTTATAAAGTTAATGATGATAGAAACAGCTGGATTGATTATACTAAAACAGTTAAAACATATAATGGGTCATTATATGATAGAGTAACTCAAGGTCTAATAAATTTTAAACTAAGCCCAACTCTAGAAGAAATACCTGAACTAATATATACTGATGTAAGTGGGTTTAGTTATGATATTGATCATCATGATGGAACAAATATAGGATATTATGAAAATGTAAGAATATGTAGAGACCCTAATACATTTATTATAGAGCAAGTTAATAAAGATTTAATAGTTGATTTTGGGGTAAATGTTGAAGATAGCTTAATCTTATTAAATGGATTATTTGAACCATTTGAATATATAAGTGACTCTCAAGTTATTTTTAAAAAATATAAAGATGTAATATCTCTTGAAGATTTTATGAAACCAGAAATTGAAGTATTTACATGGAATAATATAATAATAAGTGATAATATACAAACTCCAATAGATAAAGTAAATTCATGGTTTAAGTTTAACAATCCAGTAAGTGAAAACTCATTTTTATTCTATAATAAGGTTTTATATTTTTTTGAAGTAAATCAAAATGATAATACTAAAATTAGAATAAAGTTTATAAATGATTCAGATCAAGAAAACTTTACATTTGAAAATGTTAAATTGATACCATATGGTACTAAAGATGGAAGAGAATTAAAAACTATAATTGAACGTGGTATAAATAACGCTAATACCAATATAGTACGATTCCCAAGAAATACATTTAATTCAATAGTATTATATGAAGGAATTTACCATAATTACGAAACCTTAGATAATAATATGATTAACTTTTTCTTCACAGATACACTTAGTGAAAGTGGAAGAGGTGTTGTTAAAGCCATAACATTCTTTACTAAAGGTGATCCATCAGAACAAGAATTGGATTTATTATCATTATCTAATTTAATTAAAGAATATGAAAGTCTGAAGCAGATATATCTTGAAAAATTAAAGAAGATTTCATTACCTCAAGAGATGATTAATGACTATCAAGAAATACTACCAGTTAATGAACTTACACCAAACGAATTCTTTTTATCTAAAGAACCAAATGAATCAACTTTCAGATTTTATATAAATGGTATTTTATATCCATCTATGTACTATAATTTAAAATCTAAGGATAAAAAAGTAACTTGGTTAATGGATAAATCTAATGGTGGGTTTAATATTGAAACAAGTTTTATAGTAAAAGCGATATATGATACTTATGACATATAAAGTTAAGGAGGTGTTTGCAAGTGATATTAATTGACTTATCACAAATAGAGTATGGTGTAGAATTAGAAGAACTATTAAATAGACTTCAAAATTTCCAACCAATACAATATTTTAATAAAGATATTGAAAAGATATCCGAAGAAAACTTATCAGATGAATTAATAAATAAAATGAATTCATCATTTAGTTATGATGACACAGAAATAAGAGTATTACTAAGCAATAAAGTAGATATGGAAACTTTAATTGAATATAGGAGTACATTAGATTTAATAACCGAAAATGACTTAACTGAAGATGTGAGAAATAAGCTTAATCAAATAGGAATTGGGTATGATGACTCAGTACTAATTACTAGAATAACTACATTAGAAGATGATAAAGCTGATATAACACTTTTAGCTAATTATAGAAGTAAAGATGAAAAAATAGACTACGATGACTTAACTGAAAATTTAAAAAGTCTAATAGAAAACTCTTCTCAGTTAGAAAATCATGAAGTATTAATGACAATAAATAATATAGTAACAACTAATACTAACGAGATTGCACAATTAAAATTAGATATACTTGATATAAAAAATAGTTTACTTGACACTATATATAGGCAAAAAGTTGAAACTATTAATATTGAAAATCCTAATGTAATTCAATTAGATTTTAGACCAACAATAGATTTAGTTAAGATGTTTATAAATGGTATTTCATATGATGAAAATGAAGAATTTACAATAAATAGATCTGCATTAACATTAACATGGACTGCAACAGCTGATAATGGTGGTTTTGATTTATGTAATGAACTAGGAGAAATTGTAATAGAATATAAATATATAAGTTAAAAGTTATCGAATTATAGTTGAAAATGGTTTAATTGGTATTGAATTAATTGAAACATAATTATAATTTTTACTTAAACATATTAATATACATAATCCTAATAGGATTAAATCTAAAAACGAAGGAGTGAATTTTAAAATGATGATTAATTTGAAACAAATTAATGGTGGAGTTAAACTTAGACAAGACGTTGACACACTGCAACAAAGATATGATGCCTACAAAGTATTAACTACATTATCTAAAGGAACTAAAACTTCTGTTACAATGACAGAAGATGGAACTAGTGGTATATTTAATACACCTGATAAATTTATGCCATACCCAGTACCAGTATTTAAAGCTGATGGAGTAGTTGTAACTGGCGAAGTTCTAGTAGATGAAAATGGAACAACTATAACATTGACAGACTATTCTGGATCAGAAGTAACTGTTGAAGGTGTAGTAAATGTTGAAGGTGTAGACGTTTACACAGCTGATGAAGTATTACTTTCTTTAAGAGTGGCAATGGATGCTCTTCAAGGTGAAGGTGGAGAAGGTCTTTCTATAGATGAAAGAATACAAGCGGCTAAAGATGACCTACAAGGTAAAATAGACACAATAAACAACAAAATAGTTAAAGACGTTGTAAGAGTGGCTTCTACTTTAGGTACAAATGGTGACGGTACAGGATTTGCTCTAGGTGCTGGATTTACAGAAGTTGTTGAAGATGCTTCTGACTTAACTAAACCATATGCAATATTTAAAAAAGTAGATGGTAGTCTAGTTCCAACACAAGACCAAGACGGAAATCAATTATATGTAGATTTAAGAAATCCATTAGCTCCAGTTTTATTAAAAGCTGACAAAGAAACACCTGGAGTATATTCAGTAATAGATCCAACTGATGCAGATCCAACTGATGGTGTTACATATATAGCAGATGCTACTGAGGGAGGAATAGAAGCTTTCGTATATATAGAAGGTTCTTATAAATTCCAAGATCTAAGTGATGATCATCTATTAGACAATATAGAATACTCAACTATAGCTTATACTAAAGCAATAGATAAAATAATAGTAGATTTAGCACAAGATCAAGACTTAATAGATACTATAGCAGCTTTAGTTGGAACTCAAACAGTTCAAAACCAAATAGCTGCAATAACTGACGGTCTAAATACTAGATTGGGAGCTGCAGAATCTGCAATAACTACATTAAATGGAAATAGTGAAACTGAAGGATCAGTTGCTAAAGCAGTAGCAGATGCTAAAGCTGAAGTAGATGGAAGATTAGATGTTCTTGAAGGAGATAGTGAAACTGAAGGATCAGTTGCTAAAGCAGTAGCAGATGCTAAAGCTGAAGTAGATGGAAGATTAGATGTTCTTGAAGGAGATAGTGAAACTGAAGGATCAGTTGCTAAAGCAGTAGCAGATGCTCAAACAACTCTACAAGGAAATATAGATACTCTTGAAGATACAGTAATAGCTAATAGAGTAGAATCAGTTAATAAAGATATAGACCTTCAATATGGTTTAGATTTAATAAATGCTGAAAGTGTAGAAGTTGAATTATTTACAGCTATAGAAGGACAAACAGTATTTACTGTTTCTAAAACTCCAGTAGCAAGTAAAGTTGTAGATTTATATGTTAACGGAATAAAATATAATAAAACTACACATTTCACAGTAAATGGAAGTACAGTTACTTGGACTTGGACTGAGTCAAATAGTGGATTCGACATGGAAGCTGGATTTGTTGTAGAAGTTAGATATACATCAGCTATAGAAGTTGTAAAAGCAGAGTATATAGCATAATTTTATAATTAATGGAAGAATTTAATGTGGAAATATAGCATTAGATTCTTCTATCTTTTAAAAATAAAAAAAGGTTTTCCTAATTAGTCAAATAATTTTTCAAAGGAGGGAATATTTCTTGCTATTACCTTTTTTTTTATTAATAAATGAATATACGTGACTAAGTATAACTAAGTATAGCAAGTAATGACAAATATGAAAATAAGCCAATATCAAATTGGAAGAATTAATGTAAAAAGACTAGATGGTTATGTTCAAACAATAAAACAAAGACTTGTATCATTAGAAGATCAAGTTACATTTAAACTAACTACATTAGATCCATCAAAAGTAATAGTTGGGAGTTCAATGACTGTAAATGGAATAATGTATGAAGAATACGATGTAATACAAAATCCATTAGGTTCATTTATTAGAACTGGATCTACGTTTCAATGGATAAATACTGCCGCAAATGGTGGATTTGATATGGATGCAGGAATGGTCGTTGTATTGACATTAGAATTTATAGATGGGGATTCAGCATATGCTACAAATTTAGGAGTTCAACTATTATTTCCTCAAACAATGTTAGTTGAAACAGTTGGTAATTATGAAACAAATCCTGATACATATTTTGAAGTATATGATGTAAGTACATTAATGGGCGACAATGATTCATTTATTGGATTAAACATCAACGGTCTACTATATATGCATCCAGATGTTGTATCATATAATTCAACTAATGCTCAACTATCATTAGTTGGAATTAAGTTAATAGGTAATGACTCAGTAAGTATAGTAAAAAATACTATATAAATGATTAAGGTAGAAAAATTTTTATAATAAAAGTTGTATCATAAAAATAGCAAATTTATAAATAAGGAGGTAAATCTTACCAAATACAACTTTTAATTTATATAAATATACTGAAGCTATTTCAGATAATTAAAAATGGTAAGATATGAGATTAATGAATGGTGGACTTGGAAAAAAGTTAGTATTAACAACAATGTCAAGTACTATATTTGATAATAGATCGATTAGTGGAACATTCATACCTAGTGAAGATAACTTTACATATAATGAAACATTTGATTTATCAGATGTTGGAATATATGAATTTATAGCGATATCGGTAAATGGTCATGTAATGTTTAGTTCTTCAACATGTTCATATAATAAGAATACTGAAAAACTAATAGTTGCAGGGTTTCAATTTCAATCAACAGATAAAATTACATTAATGTACAATAAAATAGATGTAGAAGGTTTAAATTTAGAAGTAGCGACTGTTTCAGTATCTATAGTTGATAGTAATCCAACTATATTTGGTAATTATGAAGTAAATCCAAATACTTATTCAGAAACGTATCAATTAGAAGGTATTGATGGGGTAAAAGAATTTTTAGGAGTAAATATAAATGGAGCATTATATTGTCATCCAGATTTTATAGAATATAATAGAGACACTTCACAATTAACTATAAAGCAATTAAAATTATTACCATCAGATAAAATCTGCTTAATATATAATAAACTTAAAGAAGTTTAAAAATCATATAATCAAAAAATATAATATTTAGTCAAAATATGTATAAAGGAGGAACTAGTCATCTATTTTTTGATTAAATCATTAATGTCAAAATGACTAATAAATTGACAAATAGATTTTTATAAATCTATTATAAAAGATGACTATATCATAATTATGTCTGGTAAAATAAGATACGATCAAGTAAATAAAAGTAATTTTGAAGCTGATTTGGCTAAAAAATCTCAAGTAGATGCTCTAGAAACAGCATTGGGTGCAGAAGAATCAGCTAGAACTACTGCTGTATCAGCATTGGAAACATCGATTGGTAATAAAGCAAATAAAAACGGAGACGTTTTAGAAGATTTTAGCTGTAAAAATATAGTAGTTGCTGGAAATATAGTACACCAAGGTGATACTTTTGAATCTCAAGCTGAAATAGTTCAAGTTAAAGATAATATAATGACATTAAATGACGGTGAAGTTGGAGAAGGAGTAACTGCTGGAACATCTGGTATAGAAATAGATAGAGGAACTTTACCTAAAGCTCAATTTCTATTTACAGAAGATACTGATACCTTTAAAGCTGGTATTGAAGGTAACTTAAAAACAATAGCAACTGAAGAATTAGTTCTATCGAAATTTAGTAAAAAAGGAAGTAGTACATTCAATAGCACAACAGGAAGAGTAATAACTCATACTGGTGGTGCAAGTTCAGAGTACACAGTTATAATAACACCTATAGCAAATCCTGCTGGAAACTTAGGTGAAGTGTGGGTTGCAAAAGGTAATAATACTATGACAGTATATTGTTCAGGTTCAAATAATACTACTGCATTTGACTGGATGGTACTATAACTTATAATATAAAAATTAATATAATGATATTGACTAATCAATTAAAGTCAATATCATTATATTTTTATCGCAAACATAAATATATTAATAAATGAATTAAATAAAGGAGATGATATATAAATGAGTAAAGGTATTGGTATCGAGCAAATAGATAAACAAAGCTTTAACAGTATGTTTTATACTAAAGATGAATCAGGAAAACCTATAATGAAAGAATCAGTTAAAGAAGCAATATCTAGTTTAACTTTATTTGAAAAAGAAGAAATCGGTTTAATTGAAGTATCAATTATAAAATCTAAATTTTATAAATTAATCAATACAGCTACTAGAATTTTAAATGAAGCAGTAATTGGAACTGAATATGGAATGCATAATGAACCTTCAGCTACTATGTTAAGAGATAAGTTATTGATTGCTACTACATATTTAAATATTTATGATGAAACTGAGTTAGAAAATCAGTATAATATTCTATATACAGAATTTAGAAATTTCTTAAGAAGTAGAGTTATCTGGGATGGTATTCTACTTGGAGATACTTATTATGGTACAAAACCTACAGTAGAAGAATATACAACTTGGATAAAAGGAGAACTTATAGATAATAAATATTGGATAAGTACTACTGAGTTACCTATAGATTTTCCAAATAGAGATAACATAACTCAAATATATGGAACATTTATGGAAAGTATAGTATTTACAAGACACCCAATTCCAGATGATTTATACTTACCATTGGTGATTGGTAATATAGTGTATGGAGATTTTTATTTTTCTGAAACTGATGATGAATATATGATAGAGGTTGGATCATTTGAAAATGCTAATGGTATAACATTAGTTGAAAGTGAATACAGAGAAGTTTTAGAAACTGATCCATTATGGACACAGAATGGTACAGTATGGGTTGGTTCAAGTGTAGATTTAGAAAAATTACCTAGTTCACAAGCTGAATTACAAAGAGTTTTTAATGTAATTGCAGCTGTGGGCGAGTAAAGGCGGTGAATAAGTTATGGCAAAATTAAATTCAAAAAAAATATTAAAAGATTTTTCTAATACTGGTGAATTAACACTAGTATGGGCAGGGATTGCTGATGAAATCAATAGAGAAAACTTGGGAGAAGGTTTACAAGTTAGAGATATTTTAGATAGTAATGGTTTAGTGGTTAAGAGTGTTTTAGAATTGAAATTAAATGAGGATAATTTATTTTTTGATAGTAATGGTAACTTAAGTGTAAATATACCAGCTGACATTACATTAACTTTAGATGAACTTGGTTTATCAATGGATAATGTAGAATCTCAGGTAGAATCGCTATATTTATCATTTAATAATTTTTTAAATACTTATAACACTGTAGATAAACCATTGGTAAATGATTTAAAAGCTAGGATTATTGAATTAGAAAATTCTAATCTTAATATACTATCACAAATAAGTGATAATAGAAATATGATTGTATCAATTCTTGATACATTAAATAATAATGAAGGTTTTAATCTAATTTTTAATTGGAATGATACATTTATTGCAGGGACTGCTAACTTAAATGGTATTTCTGGAAAGTTAGTATCTATGCCAATAGTAATGAGTGATATTGAATATTCAACATTTGCTACTCCTACCCAACCAACTAATGGAGATTTAGGTGAACTATATATAACTGAAAAATCTACAAGTTCATTCGAAGTTAAATCTACTTCTGAAAATACTATGGTTAGTTTTGATTGGTTAGCTGTTGATCCTAACTTAGAAGGGAAAGCATTTAATGCAACATCATATCCATTTATGACTGGTAATACAATAGTAAATGGTGAATCATTAGTTGTTAATTTACCATCAACGTTACCATCTAATTTATTTAAAGTAATATTAATGCCAGAAACAGCAGTTGGGTATACTGGTGAATATTGGGTTTCAGATAAAACTACATCATCATTTAAAATTAATTTATCAGGTAGTATGACTGATTTAAGCTTTGACTATCTACTTATATTTAATGACTCAATCCCAGCATATGATCCTGCGACATTCCCTATACAAGTTGGAAGTGGTACATTCAATAATCTTACACCTAATTCAATTCAAGTAATGGAAAATGTTAAGTATAAAGTGTTTATAACTCCTACTGAAAATCCTAATGGAGACCTTGGAGATGCGTGGGTAACAAATAAAACAATTAATACATTCAAAGTAGTTTCTACTGGTTCTGCAACAACGTCATTTGATTATATTATTGTAAAATAATAAAAAAATAATTATAAAG
>JGI24503J29689_10033701_pt1 | contig 12323 bp, 8 predicted proteins | sample BioPla3RNA2_FD_29689 | JGI IMG/M metagenome (IMG submission 29689)
TCGAGATCAAGCTTAAACCAGGAGAAAACATTACTGAGAAAGGAATCGCAGAAATATTTGGTGTAAGCAGAACACCAGTTAGAGAAGCGTTTATTAAGTTGACCCAAGAAGGGTTGCTTGAGGTTTACCCTCAAAGAGGTACACGGGTTTCTTTGATTGACTTAGATAGAGTTGAAGAAGCAAGATTTACACGAGAGAATCTGGAAAAAGCAGTTATAAAGATAGCCTGTCAAAATTTTCCATCTGATTTGCTTTTCGAATTGAGATCTAACCTCAACGCACAAAATTTCTGTGCGAAGGAAAAAAATTATCTGAGACTGTTCCACCTCGACGAGGAATTTCATCGTATTATTTTTGAAGGTTGTAACAAAGAAAGAATTTGGTTTCTTATTAATCAGATAAGTTTGGATTTTAACCGAACTAGGATTCTTAAATTGTCGTCAAATTTTAGTTTGGACAAGATAATTTTACAACACCAGAAAATAGTAAAGGCAATTATGGAAAGCAAGCCTATTGATGGTGAAAAAACAATAGAAGAGCATTTAAATAAAATTGATATCGATTTCAATAAGCTAAAGCTATTATACCCTAGTTATTTTAAAAATGGTATTGAATCATAAAATGGATCCATATCGAGCTTTACTTGTGTTTATGAAGCAATTTTTAGGATTTTTTATGTTTTTTATTTTGAATTGTCTAAAAAAGATAAGTGATGTAAATGTCATTGTGAATAGCGTTTTTTCCTATTGGGAGAGCATAAAGGCTTTTTCTATAATGGAAGTTATGAAAATTTAATATTTAAACTTAGGCTGTCTTTTTCTGTCATAGGATTTAAGTACTTATGAATATTATTTTTCAATAAGCTCTTAAGAAAGTGGTAGATAGTGGAAATATTGCAGAAGTTCTTTTTAAGCAAAATTAAATTAATTGATGTGTCGGATCAATGTATTGGAGGGTAAGAAGATGAACACTAATCCTTTATATTTGACGGTTAATGCTCACGAAGCAATCAAACCTTGGATCGTCGCGGGCCCCTTTTATCAAGATGTGTCTGATAAGGTTAAAACAATGACTTTCTTCGAAAATCCTTATTCTTCTGCTGGAAAGGGTGTGATGCTTGAAATCGTGGAAGAAGCAAAAAAGATTTTTTTGTCTCCAGCGAGCGAAGGACAATTAATATCTTTCGCTGACAAAAGTGATTATTGGAGGTTACTCCGAAAACATGAAGGAATTTTTTCTTGGGGTCGTTATAATTTTTCCAATCATTGTTGTTCTGTTTTCTTATCCACTACTTTTGCTCTAAAACATAAAGGAGTAAAACAGTTTGAACTATTAACAAGCGGACGTACTTTGATTGGCTTTAATGGGAGAATGGTCTTTGACTCAGAAGATTACTCACCAATAGAAGCAATAGAGTTTGGTTATGGTTACCTTTACAGATATCAGTTCGATGCAACTCTAATGGCTGGTTTAAACACGGTATCAGTAGCACTTTTCCGCATGGGGCGGACTTCTTCGGTGAGTTTTTCTCTTAGATGCAATGATGAGATAGAAGTTTACAGCCCCCTTCCCGAGGGTATTACAAAGGAACTGCGAGATCGAATTGAAGAGGAAGTAAGCTCGATTCGACTTGAACGCGATGTTTTTTATCCGGAGCATACTGTTGGTTTCTCAATTAAAAAACTATTAATTCCTAAAGTCCGATTAAAAGCACAACTGCTATCTATAGACGGTAGGATGCTTAAAGAGGTAACCTTAAATGAAGGAAATAAAGTGGTTTTCTGCTCTGGGGCAGAGATTCCTGATGGTGAGTACGAGGTAAAATGCATATGGGAAGACGACCAAGGGCAATTTATTACGAGTACTGATTTCAACATCGCAAAAATAGTTCCTACACCAACACTTAAAGGTTTTGATTTTTTTGATGAAAGAAAGAAAAGAACGCTCGAACATTTCACTGAAAATCCAAATTTTCTTTTTGATGAACTTTGGAGCCCTGTTGCAGGATATATTTTGGGACAACGTGAGCAAATTTGGGCTCAAGTTGCCAGGTACAGTCAAGGTTTATACGAGGAAATAGATGAAAAAGTTATCATTGATACCTGTAAATTCATTATGGAACGAAGGGACTGTTCAGAATTCCTTCTACAAGCAATAATTCGCTTGATGTACTGGGAAAAAGAAAATCCTAGTCTTAAATTTGAAGTTAGAGAACTTATGAAAAGTGTAATATTGGGTTTTAGATATTGGGTGGATGAGCCTGGTGAAGCGCTAATGCATATGGGTTCTGAGAATCATCGTTTACTTCTTCACTCAGCAGAATTTCTTGCAGGTCAGTTGTTCCCTAGTGAAGAATTTACCAATAGTCATCAGCGAGGGCTGTATCATGCTACAAAGGGAAGATTGTATCTTAGTGAATGGTTGAAGCAGAGAGGCAAATTCGGTTTCGATGAATGGAATTCAAATTGTTACTATACTGTTAATGTTGCTCCTTTAACAAATGTTTATGACTTTGCCCCGCAGGAGGATTGTACCCTTCGGCAGTTGGTTAAACAGCTGCTCGACTACATGTTTTTTATCCTTGCCGAAGATACATTTCATGGAATTTTTGGTTCATCCTGTGGAAGAACATATGCTTCCTATGTTAAATATCCGGATTTTCAATATACTGGATCTCTCAATTGGTTGTTGTACGGAGAAGGAAGCTTATGGGGTGGAACTGGCATGGGAGCAGTAAGCTTAGCTACTAGTACATATAGACCACCAGAAATCCTAGCAAAGATAGCTGCTGACCATTCTCCAAATGAATCTCTTCAGAGACAAGGATTCGAATTTCCTGCTAATCTAGTTATTTATCGAACACCCGATTACATGCTTTCAAGCTTGCAAGACTATCAAAAAGGGAACTGTGCTCCTCAAACCCATGTAGCACAATTAACCTTTGAGAACAAAGCGGTAATCTTTTGGTCGTGCCCCTATACTTCTGAAGAAGGACCAGGTTTACGTCCCGATTATTGGTCAGGGAATGTAGCTCTTCCAAGGGCTATCCAGTTTCGCAATGTGCTCGCGTTAATTTGGCATGAAAATAGATTTTCTTGGATGAACCACTGCTTTTTTGAGCCTTCAAAGTTTGATGAAATAAAAGTCGAAGGGAGGTGGTTATTTGCGAGAGCAAGAAAGGGGTATGTCGGCATCTTTTCAAAATATGGAATGTCCTTTGGGCAAAGTGGGCCTTACGCTGGTAGAGAATTAATCTGTTACAATCCCAACAACATCTGGCTAGTAGAATGTGGATGCGAGGATGAATGGGGTTCGTTCGAGAAATTTGTCGAAAAAATTAAGACAGCACAAATTGTTGAAAGTAATGAAGATATACTTTATGATTCTCCTTCAGTTGGAAAGTTTGTCGTGGGATGGAACACGAATCCCGTTGTAGATGGGGTTTCAATCGAGTTGCAAGATCGCTTTCTCATTAAAAGTACATGGGCGAACTCGGAATTCGGAAGTGGGCAGATTTTTATCCGGTTTCAAAATGAAAAGCTTGAGCTCAGATTCCCTTAAAATCAAATAAAAACAAACTATTAAAATATCTCAAATATCTTGTATTGAAGGGTGCAGTTACTGATGGCTATGGAGTTCAAGAGAAGATGGTATAGTTTATTAAATATCTTCTTAATCTGATAAGTTTATTAAAGGAGGATTGAAACTGATGAAAAGAAGAAAGAAGCTTTTTCTAGGTGTACTTTCTATGGTTTTTGTTTTGGGGTCTAGTTTAGTCAGTAGTTTGGCAATTGCTGAAGAAGAGGTCGTTTTAAAAATATGGGATACCGCTGCGCCTCTGAGAGATCCTTTGCGTGAAATAATATTTGAAAAATTTGAAAGCGAGAATCCAGGGGTGAAAGTAGAATTTGAGGGAATCCCCTGGGCGCAATATATGGAAAAGATTATCACTTCAATAGCTGCTGGAACTGCTCCTGACGTTATACGATTTGGCTATGCTCCCCGATTTGCTTCGAAAGGAATGCTTATTCCATTGGATGAATACATTCACGGACCTGATGGTGTGGATTTAGATGAATATATTAACGGAGCTATCAATGCCAGCCACATATGGGATGGTAAAATTTATGGCTTACCTCACAATCTCGTTCCTTATGGCGTTTTTTACAACTTAGATATCCTTGAGGAAAATGGCGCTTCCATTCCACAGACTTATGAAGAGTTTGTTGATCTTGCCAAGAAGCTTACTAAAAAAGATGAAAAGGGTGAATTCACTAAACGGGGCATACAAATATCAAGCTATGCTGGTGGTGATGTTGACTATATGCTCCTTTTTCTTCTCAATCAAGGAGCTAAAGACGTATCAGTATATGACCATAGTGTTAAGGAATATACCCTCAATAGTCCAGAAGCGCTAAAAGGATTAACAGATCTTGCTGAACTTTACAAAGAAGGCGTGATTATTTTTGCTGAAAATGAACAACCTTTTGTTACTGACTACACGGCCATGTGGGTTACTCAATCCAATGATGCATTTATGTTTCGGCCCGAAGTCTATCCCGATTTTAGATTTGCCTTTTCTTTATTACCGGCCCCAGAAGGGAGAGAGCCTGTACTGGCGGGTGTCTGCCGTGATTCCGCGTTTATACCGGTGACAACAAATAAAAAGGATCTTGCTTGGAAGTTGTGTAAAGCTTATGCCTCAAAAGAAGCTACAGCGCTATTATACCAGGGAAAGTATGGTACACTTCCCCCGTTTAATGATATTTTGGACGATCCTCCTGCTACTCCAGCATATTTACCATATCAGCAAGACCCGTTCTTGAGACAACTATCTAGTATAGTAACGAGTGGCAAAGAAATGATATCACCCTTGCAACACTGGCACATGGATGGCGAAGAAATTGGAAACATACTGGGAGAAGAACTTGGTTTCGCAGTGAGGGGTCTAAAAGATCCTCAACAAGCTCTAGAAGACATAACCAAGAGAATAAACCAAATCCTTCAGAAGTAAAACAAATATAACCCCCATCTCATGAACTACTCTTCATGAGATGGGGGTTATGAGATAAGTTTAATAATTTATCTTAGAAGGGAGAGAACTTTTGAAGAGTAAATTATTAAGATCCGAAATGCGTGCAGCCTTTTTGTTTTTAATTCCGGTTTTTGTACTTTATATTATCTTTGTAGTAAGTCCTGCAATAACCACTGTGTATCTTAGTTTTACTCAATTTTCAGGGTTTGATAAACCAACTTGGATAGGATTCGAAAATTACCATCGCGTCATAGGGGATCCTCAAACTCAAAAAACCTTATTTAACACCCTTTATTTTACTGCTGGGACAGTTTTTTTAAGTATAATATCATCTCTTCTATTAGCTGTTTTGCTCAATCAACCTTTAAAAGGAAGAGCATTATACAGGACTATTATTTATTTGCCGGTTGTGGCACCAATGCTCGCCGTGGCATTTGTGTGGAAGTTTATGTTTGATCCTTCTCCTAGTGGTCTTATAAATTATCTGGCAAGTATGTTTGGGATAGAGGCTAAACAATGGCTTAGTGATACGAGATTGGCAATGCCTTGTGTGATACTTGTGTCTGTTTGGAAAGTTCTAGGATACAACATGGTTATATTCCTTGCGGGATTACAAGGAATACCTAGTCAAATATATGAAGCAGCAGAAATAGATGGAGCCGGTTTTTTTCAGAAGTTTTTTAACATTACTATTCCTTTATTAAAACCTGTTACAACATTTGTTTTTATTACCTCTACCATTAATGCCTTCCAAGCTTTTGAACAAATTTATGGAATGACTAGCGGGGGACCAGCGAATTCTACTTATACTTTAGCTTACCTTATCTACGTAAAAGGGTTTAGAAGTTTAAAATTTGGAGAGGCATCAGCTCTAGCAGTGATTTTAGTTCTTGTTGTGCTTATGTTTTCAATGTTCTATATAAAAGATGTAGCAAAAGAAAAGTAGTTTTGAAAAAGTAGGAAAACTATTTTTGGAGGAGAAAGAAATGCGTAATAGTTCTTCTTTCAGTGTAGTTCTTGTTTATTTGGTGATAGTTATTATTTCCATATTTATGATTCTTCCTTTTGTGTGGATGGTGAGTGTCTCTTTAAAACCAAGTGGTCGAATATATGAATATCCACCAAGGTTTATTCCCTCACCAGTCACTTTTGAGAATTATCGTACAGCATGGGATCGTGCAAATTTCAGTCGCTATTTTATGAATACAACTATATTTGCGGTTGCTGGGACTCTTTTAACTATTTCCTTTTGTTCTCTTGGAGGATATGTATTTGCTAAATTAAGGTTTCCAGGAAAAAATATTCTTTTTATGGTTATCCTTTTTACTATGATGCTCCCCTTCTTTTCAGTTTTAATCCCTCTTTTTCTCATAGTGAAAAACTTTCCTCTTGCAGGAGGAAATAATCTATTTGGCAAAGGAGGCATCGGGCTTATTAATTCTTTTGCAGGACTTATACTACCGGGGATAGTTAACGGCTATTATATTTTTTTGTTTAGACAGTTTTTTACCATGCTTCCTGATGAACTTATCCAGGCTGCAAGAATTGATGGTTGCTCAGAATTTAGAATTTTTGCTCAAATAATGCTTCCTCTGGCTAAGCCAGCCTTGGCTACAGTTGCGATCTTTTCCTTTATGGACAAGTGGAATGCACTTGTATGGCCTCTGGTGGTGCTCACAGATCCAAATAAACGTACTTTGCAGGTAGGTTTAGCTATATTTCAAGGTGAACAATTAACCGGTGCTCAATGGAATGAACTCATGGCAGCTTCAGTAATATCTCTTTTACCCACGGTGTTAGTGTTTTTATTAGCGCAGAAATATTTTACTACCGGAATTGCTCTCACTGGAATTAAAGAGTAATAATTTGATACTGTTTGAATAGTTTTGATGAAGCATTAAAAGATATTTCGATGAAATGTGAATAGTTCAACAGCACATACATACAGGAGGAATAAATTATGAAAATAACCATCATAGGCGCAGGAAGTGTTCGTTTTTCTCTTCAACTTATTGGTGATATAGCCAAGACTGAAAATCTTGCTGGTTCTCTGGTTTCCTTGATGGATATTAATGAGGAAAAGCTCGAAGCTATATATGTCCTGGCTCAAAAATATGTGGAAGATCTTGGTGCAAGTCTTAAACTGGAAAAAACCATGGATATGTCTCAAGCATTAGAAGGAACTGACTTTGTGATCCATAGCGCTGCTCCTTCTTATCCCGACCGATATGATTTAATAACTCAAATCGGAGAAAAGCATGGCTACTATAGAGGTATTGATAGCCAGGAGTTTAATATGGTTTCCACTTACTCCTATATTCTATGCTCCTATCCTGACCTTAAGTTATCTTCAGAGATTGCTGAGCTTATGGAGAAGCTTTCCCCTCAGGCTTACCTCTTGCAAACTGCTAATCCTGTTTTTGAGGCTACTCAATTTGTTTCTCAATCTACCGGAGTAAAGGTGATTGGTTTTTGTCACGGATTCTCAGGAGTGTTTGGAGCTTTTCATACTCTGGGGCTGAACCCAGAAGAAGTGGACTGGCAAGTCGCTGGGGTGAACCATGGAATATGGTTAAACCGCTTTCTTTACCGGGGAGAAAATGCTTATCCTTTGCTTGATAAATGGATAGAGGAAGAATCTCAGCACTGGCAGCCAGAAAACCCCTGGGACGTTCAGCTTAGCCCTGCAGTTATAGATATGTATAAGTTCTATGGTATGTTGCCCATAGGAGATACCTGTCGCAATGGGAGCTGGAAATACAACTATAACCTGGAAACTAAAAAGAAGTGGTATGGGAAGTTTGGAGGTATAGATAATGAGGTAGAAAGGCCTCGTTTTCATGAATCACTCAGAAAAGAAAAACAGAAGCTGCTCGATCTGGCTGAAGAAGTGAGGAGAAATCCTGAAGTAGACCTGTTTCAGGCCTATCCTGAAATTTTCACCCGGGATAAAATGAGTGGAGAACAGCACATTCCCTTTATAAATGGAATTTCTGGAGGACCGGAAGCCAGACTTATTCTCAATCTTCAGAATCGGGGAGTGATTTCTGGTATCCCTGATGATGTGGTGGTAGAAATACCGGTGATAGTGAGTAAAGATAATATCCAGCCTGAAAAATTAGATCCGGATGTTACGGAGAGAACTAAAAATATGTACCTCATGCCCAGAATTCTACGCATGAGGTGGGCACTGGAAGCTTACACCACTGGAGATAAACGAGTTCTTGAAGAAATACTGGTAAGAGATCCCCGGACAAAATCTTTTGAACAGGTAAAAGCAGTTCTTGAGGAAATTATGTCTTTGCCTATAAATGAGGAAATAGCCAGATATTTTGGATATAAATAAGATGATAAATATTAGTATTCTATGGTATATTAACTTTGAGGAAATAAATAAATCAATCAATAATTAATGATGAAGTACGCCGAGCGTCCTGAAAAATTCTTCTGGAGGAAGGTTTAACTATGAGTGGTGAAGATAAATTTTTAGGTTCTGACTGGCTTCTGGATACAAAAGAAGGAGTGAGGCTATACCATGATGTTGCTGTTCCCTTGAGACACAGATTAGGAATTGTTGATGTCCACACTCACTATAGTTTAAGACAAATTGTTGAAAATCAGCCATTTCCCAATATCTGGAAAGCTGAGGTTTTAGAAGACAGATCGGAATACGCTAATTGTGACCACTATATTATTCAACTGGCTTCAAAGTTTTCTGGTTTTTCTCAAGCTCTGGCAAGAGATCCCGGTCTCTCCGATTATGATAAATGGATGGCTTTGAGTAAAGTTTTTCCTAATCTGGAGGGTAATCACGTTCATCAGTGGTTTCATCTAGATCTAAAGAGAATATTGGGGATTGAGGACTTATTGAGTGCTGAGACAGGAGATAAAATATGGAAGCTGGCTGAGGAGTGTTTCAGGAGAGAGGATATGTGGCCCCAGGGTCTGCTCAGGAAGATGGGAGTCAGGGTCATTTTTACTACTGACGATCCAGCAGACGATCTCTATTATCATAAGATAGCTAAAGAAACTATAGATGATATTGTTTTTCTCCCTTGCTTCAGACCTGATGCTTATTGCGATATTTTTGATGAGGGATGGAGAGATAACGTGGAAAAAATATGCCAGCTAACGGGAGAAGATACCTCGCTCCGGGGTTTAGTTGAAGCACTACGAAAGCGACACAATTACTTTGCTGAGATGGGAGCGAAGGCGAGCGACCATGGGCTTCTTGAACCTTATGGATTGGAAGTGAGCGAAGAAAGGGCAGAGCAAATTTTTAGAAGAGCTTATGATGGTAGGGAAAGGTTTGCTATAAGGTCTTCTGAAACCAGGGAGTTCATTTCCTACTTAATGCATAAGTTTTGTGAGATGAATCAGGATAGAAGAATGGTAACGCAAATTCATTATGGTGCTTTCCGAAATGCAAACCAATATCTTTATAAAAATTGGGGAGCCAATGTGGGGGGAGATGTGGCCACAGAAGGTGTTACTATAGTTGAATTTCTAAATCCTCTTCTTTCAAAATTCTTTAGCGGAAAGAGCGATAATGAATCTCACCTGATTCTATATCCCATGAATCAGGCTTTTTCTCATATTAATCTCACTCTGGAGAGAGCCTTCCCTAATGTTCACCAGGGTTTTCCGTGGTGGCATAATGATGCTCCGTATGTGATGGAACATTTTCTCCTGTATACGGCCAATTCGTCTCTTTTAAGTTCAGTAGCAGGACCAGTGAGTGATGCCCGGAAGATTTTGTCCGAGGGGAGCAGGTTTGAGGTTTTTGATAGAGTGATTTGTAAGGCTGTAGGAAAATTGCTTTCTGAAGGTCAAATCTCTCAACAGGGGGCTATAAGGGCAGTAGAAGGGTTGATGCACAGAAACCAAGCCCGAATATTCGGCCTGGAAAATCCTGATTAAATTTTGGGTATGGTCATTTTGTTAGCTAATATATAGGGGGTGAAACTCATGGATGAAGCTCGGTGGAATTGTTTTGTAGATGCTGTATCTGGTAGAAATGAAAAAGTTGTTGTAGCTCTAATTGTTGATAGTCCCTGGATTCCAGGCTTTTGTGGTATGTCTCACTTTGACTATTATTTGTTTCCTGACCGCTGGCTGGAAGCCAATATTAAAGTGTATTCCTCTTATCCTGATATTATTTTCCTGCCCGGTTTCTGGGTAGAATATGGGATGGCTACTGAACCATCTGCTTTTGGCTGCAAGATTGCCTGGTCAGAAAATAACACGCCCTCTATAAGTCCTTCGATGTTTGATATAGCTCAAGTGGATAATCTACGGGTTCCCCGGCCTGAACAAGATGGATTGATGCCCTTTGTTCTTCACTGGTATAAGTGGGTTCAGAGTGTGCTTGAAGAGCGTAATATGTCGGTAAAAATGGTTGCAGCCCGGGGTCCCCTTGCTCTTGCAGCTTATTTGAGAGGAACAACCGAATTCTTGATGGATCTGAAGCTGGAGCCCGCTAACACTAAGAAACTACTTGAGATAACTACTACCACTGTGATTGAATGGCTTAAGGCTCAAGCGGAAGTTTTAGGTACCGTAGAGGGGGTAATGGTGCTCGATGATATAGTAGGATTTTTATCCAGAGCTGATTATATGGAGTTTGCTCATCCTTACTTAAAGGCGATTTTTGATGCTTTTCCTGATATGATAAAGGTGTATCATAATGATGCCAATATTGCTCCTTTTGTAGACCAGCTACCTGAAACTGGATTAGATGTTTTAAACTTCAGTCATAACTTAGATATTGTGGAAGTAGCACAAAAAGTGGGAGACAGAATATGTCTTATGGGAAATATACCTCCACTGGATGTCCTGGTAAGGGGCGATATTTCCGAAGTTAAGGAAGCGGCAATTCGTTGTCTGAATAGTGTCTCTGATAACCGTATCCGGAGGTTTATTCTCTCTGCTGGAGGTGGAGTATCTCCTGATACGCCCGGGGAAAACGTGGGTGTCTTAAACCAGCTGGTTAGCGAGTTTAATATTTAGCATAGTGTATTCTTTGATTAGTTTCCCCCTTTTCTAGCGAAGTGGAAGTAATAGCGTGCCTTTTCTGAATTCTCTTTTATTAGGTTTGTTGATATATTGTCCTGTGTTGCAGCTTGAAGGCCTATTTCAGATGGGCTATAGTGAGTTTATACTAATAAACGGTTGAATCTCTTTTTATCTGTGATGGTTGGTTGTTTTTTTGTATTATCTTTTCCGATCCCTTTTTCCAAAAATTGTTTTTCTGGTTGCTGTGGGGTATAAAGCATAAATAGGGTATAAAACTAATTGTTTTAAAAAATTGTTGAGATCTATTGCTAATGCCTGTTAATTACTTGATGCTGGCACTATTCTACAGCTTGAAAAGTGACAATGGTTTGTTGATGGCGGAATTTTAACTGAAGATAGAGGTGATAAATATGGATATTCAAGTAACTTACTTTGACCAAAAAGGGCCTGTAAACACGGAGGCAACTTTAAGAATTGCCCAGAAAAGAGCGGCAGAGCTGGGAATTGAGCAAGTAGTAATAGCTTCTACTTATGGAGAAGCAGCCAGAAAGGCTTTAGAAATTTTTGATAGCTCAAAAGTCAATGTAGTGGTAGTCACTATCTCTTATGGATTTAAAAATGAGGGCTGGATAATGGAAGAAGAAGTTAGAAAAGAATTGGAAGAAAAAGGAGCTAAAGTGCTTACTTCTATCCATGCTTTGGAAGATGATGTGAATTCCAGTTTTAGTTCTCAAAAGGGAGGCTGGAGTGCCAATCAAATTGTAGCTGAGACTCTTAGAAGGTTTAGTAAAGGCGTGAAAGTGGCAGTAGAAATTACCTTGATGGCTGCAGAGGCCGGATTTATCGATGTAGAAAAAGAAACCATATCCATAGGAGGTACTGATAGAGGAGTGGATACCGCTATTGTGGTAAAACCTGCCTATGCCAGAAACTTTTTAGATTTTGAAATTAGAGAGATTTTAGCCAAACCAAGAATTACCTGACAAACTATGAGGAGGCATTCCTGAGGGAGGAGCTCTTCTCAGCCTGACCTTCTCCCTGGAAGGACTTCCTTCATCTATCATGCCTGAAATTTAGAGGGACGTCTACATGCTTTTAAACACTGTGGGCCTCTGATAGGTGCATTCAGGGGCAGCGAAAAACGGCTAGAAAGTTGCTGGGGTGACGATACGGAAGTCTTTTTCCTCCATCTTATTTTTCTCGACTTTGACAATTCACTTAGTTGAAACCCGCATCAAATCTATATTCTTTAAATTAGAGTATGCTATTTTGC
>JGI24503J29689_10036705_pt1 | contig 12294 bp, 9 predicted proteins | sample BioPla3RNA2_FD_29689 | JGI IMG/M metagenome (IMG submission 29689)
GGTTGTTATCGGGTTGTTTGAATTTATTTGCTTAACTAGCAGGTAATTATTGTGTTAAGTTAATTCTTCCGATGGCCGTTTCAGACCGGATTATGAAAAAAGTTTGTATTCTTGCGATATTATTAGCAAATATTAGCTCCGCGTCTGCCCAATCACTGGCACTTAAGACCAATCTGTTGTATTTGGGCACGGCCTCTTTCAATATAGGTATGGAGGCCAAATTGGGACGACGTTACAGTTTGGCCTTGAACGGAGCTTACAATCCTTTTAGTTTTGCTGATAATGCCAAATGGAAGCATTTTTTGATTCAGCCGGAATTGCGCTATTGGTTCTGTGAAAGTTTCTACGGCTCTTTTTTGAGTATCGATGCAGCTGTTCTGCGGTTTAATGTTGGAGGGATTCCATTGCCTTATGCCCCAAGAACAGAGAAGTATCGTTACGACGGCATAGCCTATATGGGAGGTATGTCCTACGGATACAGCCGGGTGCTGGGGAAAAGGCTGAATTTGGAGTTGTTATTGGGTTTCAATCTGGGAAGGGCTTTTTATGACCGTTATCAATGCCCCATTTGCGGAGACATATTAGACGAAAATGCGCAGGCTGATTTTTTAAGCCCTAACATATCCTTGTCGCTGATTTATATGTTGAAATAAATAGACTTTTTGTTTTTTCACATACGGAAAATAAAAAAGATAAAGAAAAACATGGAATTTATAAACAGAATAATTGTAAGATTTTTGAGTTGCCTGCTGCTGCTGTTTTCGAACACGGCTTATGCTGCCGAAAGGAACTTCGGGCTATCCGAGCTGGTTGTAACCAAGCGCGACGTAAATCTGCATGTTTCTTTTTATCTGACGGTACCCGGAAATGCAGTTGCTTCAAGATACCAAAAACAGCTTTGTCCACATATCTATAACGAAAAAGGAGAAGCCTGGCTCGATCCAGTAACAATTAACGGTAATTTGAAGCAGAAACAAGAAGAACAAAAAGCTGCCTTGAGTAAAACGGTATACAATCCCGGTTTTTTAGTTAAACGTGGCACGATATTTGCTTATGTTAGGGAAATACCTTACGAAGATTGGATGGGAACAAATATTACTCTTGAACTCGGTGTAACACAGCACGGATGCTGTGATGTGGATACACTGGAATCAATCTACGGAGGCGAATTGACCTTCTTGCGTGTTCCTGCTACAATTAAAAGAACCCAACCTATCGTCAGCAATACGAAACGTCAGACCGAAAGAATTCCTTTTTTAAGACCGGTAGACGCCAAAGATTCCACTTTGACCGACAGAGGATCTCCTCTGCGTTTCCGCCAGGGCAGCGCTCAGTTGTACAGGACCTACATGTCTAACGATGAAACGCTAAAGACTATAGACGACGCTTTGAGTATTTTACAATCCGACAACAAAGCCCTGTTATCAAAGATTTCTATTATGGGTTTTGCCTCTCCCGAAGGAGATCCGGAGTTGAATTACATATTATCCGAAAAAAGGGCCAAAGCCCTGCGCGATGAAATTGTTCTAATGCATCCGGAAATTTCTGAAGATCAGTTTGAAATTATTGCCGGTGGTGAAGATTGGCAGGGTTTACGCAAACTGGTTGCACAAAGCGAGATGCGTTACCGTGACGAAATTCTGGATATCATTGACAATACCCCAGAAGGCTCCATAAGAGAATTGAGATTAAGGCGTTTAAGGGGAGGTGCTCCCTATCGCTCGCTAATAGATTTGATTTATCCCCAGCTCAGGGATGCCTGTTACATTCGTGTCTGGTTCGAAGAAAAGCCCGATATGGAATCAAGAATCATAAATGAGGCCATCGAAGATATTGAACGAAATCTGATAGACGATGCCCTGGAGCAATTATTAACGGTGGAATACGATCAGCGTTCCTGGAATGCTTTGGGAACCTGTTATTTAATAAAAGGAGAAATTGCCAAAGCCCGGCATTATTTTGTGCAGGCAGTAGATGCCGGAAACGACGATGCCAAATCTAATTTGTTGCTGATCAGTACTAAAGAGACTATCAATCTGGAAACGAATTGATGCAGCACAACAGTATATATTAACGCAATAGAATTTTTATCAACAAATTATACATAGTTAGGTCGGCACATAGAAAAATAGTAAGTAAAATCATTTATAACATTTAAATTATTAACCTTTCAAAACAAACAAACAAATTATGAAAAAGTTATCTATTTTTAGTATGCTTATTGCCGCATTTTTAGTGGCAAGTTGTGACCGGAATATTCCGGGTGGAGAAACTCCTGTAGGAGACGCCACTCTTTCCGTAAAAGTGGCTGGCACGCAGGCTACCAGGGCGCTGAGTGGAGGCGATGCAACGGCAAATGCTGTTACGATCAACGATCTAACCGTTTTTGTGTTTAACACAGATGGAAATTTAGTAGCTATGGATCAGGCAAGCTCTAAGGATGAGGTTGTTGATTTACCTTTGTTTTCGGGAATCACTTATAACATATTTGTTATAGGGAACAAAAAAGATCTTGATTTAAGTGGAATTGATTCTCAGAGCGATTTGCTCGCTTTGTATACTGAGGATCTTGATGATCAGGAGGATATTAATGGTGTCACTTTAAGTCCTACAGTTACAGGTTATTTTATGGGTGCTACTATGTCAACAGGTAAAAATTATTTGGGATATAATAGTGGAGTTACAGGCAACAAACTGGATGGTGATAATTTATTTTATGTCCATCGTTTGATTTCCCGAGTTTATTTATCCAGCATAGAAAACAATAATCCTGATCTTACGATTACGGCAATTAATATTTTGAATGCCAAATCAAAATCTATGCTTTTCCCTTCAACTCCGGCAGGTAACAATACTTCCACAACCGAAGATGATAAATATTATAATATTGCTTTTCCGGAAGCTGCTGAAACTACATTAGCGAACTTTACTCATGTAGATCCTGATGGCTACTATTGGAATTATACAAGTTTTGCCCACGGAACTTTGGCCAATACAGACGGAGGTACTCGTTTTCCCCGCTTATATAAAGATAATACGGGGAATGATATTACTGCTACAGCAGCTGCTGACAATTTAAAAACTCTCAGTGGTACTGGTGTTAGCGCAACAACTAATCCTTTAAGATATGAAGTCCCTGGTCCAACTGCAGGGAATGACATAAGTGAAGTTGCTTTCTATCTTTTTGCCAACGATAACGATCCAGGTGATCACGCCACGATATTACTTATCGAAGGCACTGTAGGAGCAAATACTGTATATTACCCGATCGTCATTAATGCGGCAGGTCATGGAACAATTGATGCCGGCGAAACTGGTGAAGAAAATACTTATATAAAGAGAAACCGTCAATACGAAATTGCAGCAACCATTGCTGACGGAAGTGATGGATATACGAATCCCTGGCTTGATGTTACTGCCTCTTTGGATGTTAAGGTTACCGTCAGCGACTGGGTAGCCACCATAACTCAAAAAGTTGCTTTCTAAAAATTACAAAAAACCCATGAAAAAAATTTTGTTATTAAGTAGCGTGCTTTTTGCCATACTCTTTGCGGGCTGCAACAGAGAGATTATTGATCCGGAGGATAATCTGAAGGGAGATGCCACCATCTCCGTACAAATATCGGGTTATGCTGCCACCAAAGCTTTGGATACGGTTACGGCCAACATCAAAGTGAAAAAGCTCAGAGTTATTCTGGTCAACGCTGTCGGCAATATCGCTGCCAACAAATATGTGGAGAATGCTGCCGGAGTAACTGCCATAGAAAATATTGTGGTTCCGGTGGGCACTTACACTTTTTTGGCTATAGCCAACGAAACACCGGCCGATACCGCAGCTTTAAAAAATGCCACTAAATTGTCTGATATAAAAAACATTGCTTCTTTCAATCTGGCCGGTGAATACATCGATGCCGAAGCTGTGATGCTAACCGGATACATGGAAGGCGTGTCTTTAGTTAAAGGAATCAATTACCTTGGTTACGGCCCGAATCCTGTTGGCGCTCCCGCCACTGCTACTATTCTGGATCAGGATTTTGTGTTGTACCGTTTGGTTTCCATGATTCATATGGGAAAAATCAGCAATAACACCGGTGGTAAACTGACGATAGACAGTGTTTTTGTGGTTAACGCCAAAAAAGCAACCAAGTTATTCCCCGGCGATTTATCCTTGGCTGGCAATCGTACCCAGGTTAAACACAATATTGCTCATTATGCAGCCTTAGGGCAGGTTAAACGCGATACGACATTTGCTCAGGGTTCGCTCTCCAATCTGTCCGGCGGTTTCCGTTATCCCCGTTTTTACGGTGGTGGCAATGCGGCAGATTCGATGAAGTTGCATGCAGACGATTTATTGGCAGTGGACAACAACCTTAGCCAGACCCTCAATTGGGCAGCCGGAGCCGGAGCCAACGTGAATAAATCTTTCTATGTATATTCCAACGATGGTTTTACTGCTGCCACCAACGATTCAACGGCCACTATGCTGGTAATTCGCGGGAGCTGGAAAGAAACTCCTTCCAGTGCTGCCGTGCCAACCTATTATCCAATAGTGATTAACAAAGCCAAAGAAAATTATACTCTGACCGGTAGCGGCACGAATCTCTATGTACAACGTAACAGTATGTATAGGATTACCGAAGTAAAGATTGCCAACAAAGGTTTGGATAATCTCTGGACAGGAGAAGTGTCTTCTCTGAACGTAAATATGACCGTAGGTGGCTGGGATGCCATTATCGGTCAGACGGTTAAATTCTGACAATTGTAAGAGTTTTCTTGTTCGAATTTGTTGAATCCTGCCTTTTATTTAATAGGCAGGATTCAACAAATGTTTGAATTATAGTATGGTATGCAATGAAGTTTCAAGGCAACATAAAAAGACCCGCAGCAATATTTTCAGTGTTGCCCGGACTGCTTTTTTTGTTTTTTACTTCTTGCATCAGCGATAGCTACGAGGGTTGTGATCAGGAGATTTACCGGACTTACACAGCAAGGTTTAGTATTTACATCAATGTGGAAGCTGCGGTAGATGTTGAAGTGGGAACCAAAAGCGATGATTTTCCGGTGCAAGAGGCGGTGGCCTATTTGTTTGACCGAAACGGGATATTTTTAGAAAGCATAGACAGTATTACTGCCGATGATATACGCGAAGGCAGGACTTTTCCGCTGAAACATCAGGACAGAGATTCTCTGACTCTGGTAGTGATCGGGAACGGAAAAGGCAATCAAATTGTCTCTGATTTTTACGAAGGAATGAGCCGTGAAGAGGGACTGATAAGTTTGCAAAAGGTACAGGAGAACATTGTATTTTCGCCATCCGATATTTTTTACGGAGAAAAAGATATTTATTTTTTCGGTATCTACGACGACGGAGCAGACACAATACAACAAATTGATATTACACGACGGGTTGGTAATGTGAAGATTACAGGAAAATCGCTTGAGAAAGTTTACCAGGAAGGCCTGTTTTCATTTGCCTTTAAGCACAAAAGCGAGAGTCTGGATTTCTACGGACACACTCGGGCAGACAATACCGGCACGAATTTTGTTCAATATATTCCGGGGGTCAGCAGCGGCCAGGACATTACCGGCCAATCGGTAGTTTCGACCAATTTTTTTAACACCTTGGAAAGTTGCGAAAACGATACACTCGTTTTGGATATTTACAAAGACAATCATTTGATAGATAGCCATGTGTTGGAAAATGACCGGATAGCCGCGAACAAATCCCTGAATGTAACTCTTATTGGAGTAGGGAATGGTGAAACCGCCAGTTTAAGAATGGAAGTTAGTGTGGGCGATTGGGATACCGGGGTGGATCAGGAAATGCAATGGTAAACTGAAATATAATTATGAGAATAAAAAACAATCATATTGCAATGTTTGGGCAAATGCAAAACAGAGTATTTGCCTGGCTATGCTTGTTTTTGTTGCTCACAGCCTGCCAACACGATCTGTTTTTTACAGCCGAAGAAGAAAAAACCGAAGATTTGTTTTCTGAAGTAGAAGAAGGCAGCTCCAGCCTCTGTTTTACCCGGGCAGCTGCAAATGACGGAGATGTATTGAACCGGGTCAAAACCCTGAGAATCCTGATTTTTGATGCTGTCACCGGTCAATTGGTGCGTTATTCCGGAGTAAACGGAATCACAGTGAATAACGAGCGTTTCCCGGCCAACGGCTATTTTGACGTAAATGAAGATATTTTGATTAATCTGATTACGGCCCCGGGTAATCGTCATATTTATTTTGTTGCCAACGAAGACAGCGATCCCCAGCTGGCCTCGGCCCTTGTTTCAAACACTTTAACGAGGACAGAATTGTTGGGTCTGGCCGCTTATCATAATCCGTCGGTAATAATTGACGGGCAAACACCTTTTTTAATGACTGGCAGCATTTTGGGTATGACTATCAACCCTTATTCTCATAATGATTTGCTGGTTGAACTCACTCGCAGCTATTCCAAAGTTGAAATAAATTTCAGAGTGGATGACGCCATAGCCGGCTTGCCGGTTGATGCGCTGCTTCCTTCGTCTGTTGTAGGCAGTCATCCCAGAAAACAGACTTATTATTATACCCTGGGCTTAGCTCCTGCTTTTGTGACTATTGATGAAATATCTATTCAGGCACCTCAGCGTTATAAGCTTTGGAGTAGTGATGCCTATCCCGTTCAGGGCTTTAGTATGAATTCTATGCAGCCGGCCGGAAACTCGATTTCGGGCGATTGGATTTTTGGAATCAGGCAATATTCTACCAGCAATAACAGTTGGCAACCTCTGGTTATTGAGAATTATAGTCTGTCCTATTCCTACGATACCGTACTGCAATGTACTGCCAGTTTTTATATTCCCGAATATATTGCTCAGGATCCGCTAAATGAGCAAGATGCACTTAAAATATCATTTAAGGTAAAGCGCATATCTTTCGAAGAACCCTCTTTTCCTCAGGGAGTTAATGTGCAGGGCAGCTATGCTTCCGGCAGTACTGCTTCTGCAATAGTTACTCCCGAATATTTGATCAGCCCCCGGACCTATACTACAGCATTGTATACGCAATACGCTGGTCAGGAAAATGTTACTTATAGTATTCCCCGTAATCACGAATACATTGTAAATGCCAGTCTGGAATCCTGGGAGGACGATGCCATCAAAGTAAAGGCAGGTGTACAGCAATGGAATCAGGAATACATTGATCTGGAAATGGCTCCGGTCAGCTACGATTGGGGTTACTGGCTGAACGCGTCCTCGATGACCCCTTTTGGTACTCCTCCCGGAGAGCAGCATAGCGGAACCGTTTCTTACAACAATCCCTTGTATTTTGGTTTGCGTTTATCAGGAGCTATAGGCAAGAGCTGGAGAGTTAGCTTATCGGAGGCTTATTCGTTTGGGTTTACCGAAGACTCTCAAACCAGTGGAATTATTAGCAGAGATGCTACAGGCACCTACATTAAATTCGGTGTAAAAGCGCTATATCCCTATAATCCCAATCAAGCCCTTCAAACTGAAATCCGTGTTCTTGTTGACAATGTTATTGTAAACCAGGGGAGATATAAGCTTGAACAGATTGAATAATCAGAGGCATGAAAACGATAAAAGCTTTAAAGCTGATTATATTGTTGTCGTTAGTGCAGATGTCTTGTAATCAAAATGAGTTTCCGCTTCCTCCCGACAAAGGGGACAACTATATTTATATAAATATTGCCAACGATGATTTAACACCCTCCACCAAAGGGGTAGCCATTGCCGGTGTTGACAGTCTTAAAGAAAACCAGCTGGAATCTCTCTACATTTTGATGTATAACAAGACTCGCGACGAGCGTTTGCTCATCAACGATGTTTACGTAGAAACCGGCGATCCTAACTGGGCCAACGGTATGGTTGGTATTGAATACAATGCTTTGAATGATTTTGACGAAAACGACTCCATTCAGGTATTTGTTATTGCTAATATTTCTGAGCTTTCACAACGAATAGCCTTGCAGGCTTGTAATACTGTTGAAGAAATTATAGGTATACTTGATCAATACGAATACAACCGGCATCTTAGTTTGTCGGGTTCGTATTTTGAGCCGGCTGACGCAGAAAATGCCCGGCCTTTTTTTGATGGAAGCTCACGACGAAGTGCTGATGAATCCCAACAGATATCCCTTTGTGTCACTAACCTTAAAACGTTTGGCTGTCAAAATAAAAATTAAGGTAATACTCGACCAGCCTATGATATCGGAAGCTCAGAATGATCCCGGTTTTAATCGTTGGGCCGGTGAAGACATGCAGTACACTGTTGTCAGGACACCTTCTGTGTCGCGTCTGGTGAACACCGGTTTTTTGTGTGATCCTGAAGAGCGTAATTACGTTATTACCGGCTACAAAGCCTTTAATTACAATCTTGCAGATAGTATAGATGAATCGATATTTTATGCCCTGGAAAACGATTGGAACGATAATAGCGTGGATGAAACTTATTTGCGCCTGACCATTCCTTATTACAACGATCTAAACCAGCGGGTAGATACTAATTTCTATAAAATTCGTTTTAATGAATCAAGTCTTAAGAGAAACGATTTCTATTCTATAGAAGTAAGCATAAAACAGTTGGGTTCTTCGGAGGCTAATGATCCTGTAGAACTGGACGATGCCAGTATACTCCTGATCGAAGACTGGAGCCAGGCCGATGTTGATATTTATCAACAAACCGACTATATCTGGCTTTCGGCTACACAAATCAATATGTATGGGGCATCTTCGTATTTTAGGTTGAGTACCAGCCGGGATCCGGTATTTAGTGCTTATTTTTTTCCTTTAATTGGAATACCCGAAAACGACGAGGCTACAATTAGTACTTCCAATTACATACCTGCAGAAAAAAACAGAGTAGAGGTAGTTCTCACAGACACCCTGGAACGTTTCTCTCTAAACAAACAGCTTAATGTGGACATCCAATCGGGAATTTTGAAAAAAACAGTGGAATTTGATTGTTATCCTGCCTCTGTTTTTTTTCGCAATCAATACGGGATTGATCAGTTCGGAAAATTATTAACACTTGCAGCTGAACCTCCTTTTATGCAGATAGCTGAGGCTGTAGAAACCGATGGCAGGACATCAGAGACCGACGAAGCGAATGAATGTGTTGCTCCTTCGTTGCAAATTTCGAGTCATGTTGATGTGCTCAGTAATGAAAGTGGGAATTATGGAGCTGCCCAATATTGCGAAGATTATGCCGAAGGTGGATTCAACGATTGGCGAGTGCCTACACTGGCCGAGATGAAATTGATACGCATGGCTCGTGAGGAAGCTTTATCCAGAACAGATACGACCGGAGTCATGCAGGTTTCCTCCTTTTTTATGGCTGTCAGTTCCGCAAATAACTCGGTGCAGATGAGGTCGGGACTGGCCGAAGTAGAATTCGAACCTTATCAAGTGCCAGCTGGTGCTCAGGACATGAGTCAGTCGTATCTGACCTGGCAGGTGCCGGCCGGATCGTCTTATGTACTTCCCGAAGGAAGCAGCCTGACGACTAGCATAAATATGAGTACAAATACAAAATATTATATAGCCGGAGATCTTACCATTACCGGCATCTGGGGAACATCGGCTCTTTTTGTAGTAAGTCCCACCGGCTCGGTCACTTTTCAAACCAACCGCCTGCCTGCAGGTATGATTATGCATAATCACGGAGATCAGGTCTTGCCGAATTATTTTACCATAGGGGCCAATTCCAATCTGCAGGTAAAAGGCGATATGACCATTGCCAATCTCACTGTCGAAGGGAATCTATATGTCCAAGGGATAGTAGATGGCGGTATTAATCTTTCAGCTAACCAGGGAGCCTATATTCGTTTTGGGCATTGCGCCTATTTTTCGGGAGATATTTATTTGACCAACAATACCACACTGATCAGTGAAACTTGTTTGATAGCTAACGATATTTTTATGACCACCAATGCTTCTCTCTATTTGTCTTCAGGGTCTATACTGGAATGTAATGATTTGGAACTGGCCAATTCCACTTGTGAGGTAGAGGGTGGCGATGATTCATACGCTGTGTTGAACATTCTTGGCAGCATGACAGTACATCACGATAACGTGGACGAAATGTTCGGGGGTTTGTTGGATATTCATTGCGACGATATAGTAAATAGCAGTGGGAGTGAACTGGAATGGGAAGAAGAAGTTATTTTTAACGGTGATACTTATATTCCCGCTACCGATTGCCGGGAGGAATTTGGAACTCCTCCAAATCAGAATGAATTTTTCAATCCTGAACATTTTCCTGTGGGCAATTATTGGACTGCCAAGCCGGTAGGAACTGCCTGGGATTATTATGTATTACCTGTGCCCGAAGGCAACGAGATTTCCATCACATTGGGAGATTCAGCCTATGTGCGTTGTGTCAGGACTTTTTAATAACGAGAGCAAATGAGAAAGATAGTAATTTATATCCTATATTTGTTTGTCGTGCTTTTTTTGCATGCCTGTCAGACAGAATTGTTTCCGGAGTCTAAGCATTCACAGGACGAAGGGAAAGTCTTGTTGTCGGGCAAGCTATCGTACACCGGTCAGAATACAAGGACTCGTGCAGTCTACGAATCAGATATTCAGAGGCTTGACATAATGTTGTTTGACGAAGACAGTACTTTTGTGGAGTGGCATCAGGCCAACATTGTTTCATCGGGGATGGGTGCTTGTGAATACAAAGCTGTATTAACCGCAACCAATCGAAAACGAGTTCTGCATTTTCTGCTGAATTTTCCTTTCGAAAACTATTCTTTTACTGCTTCGGATTTTGCGGGTATGCACATGAGTGAAGTGTTTTCATACATAGTAGACCAAAGGCAATACAACGAGGGTGGAGATCATTACATGAGCATGTGGGGAATTTGTAGCCTGCCCTCTATTCAGACTGATACAGAAATTCCGTCAGTTTCGGTGATACGCACTTCAGCCAGCCTGAGTTTTGAGATTCCACCGGAGCTCCGTAATCAACTGAAGTTGGATAGAGTATTTCTTTTCAATGTAATGTCGACAGGCTTGCTGGCTCCCGCCTCATTTTCTCCTAATCCTGCCGACTGGATCAGAGCCAGCGAACCAGGAATCAGGCTGCTCGACACCCTCAATGTTGAATCGCTCAATCATTATTCAACGCAATTATATACCTACGAACGCAGGGTAGAAAGCGGAGGTGCGGAAGATGATTTTTTTATTATTATAAAAGCTTGGTACGGAGAGGATTCCCTCGATAAATATTCTTATTACAAAATATTACCGGCCGAATACGATGAATCAGAGAGCGATCCTGAATCTAGATTCAAGCCTTTGGACATAATGCGTAATACCCATTATTTATTATCGTTCAAACAGATAGAAAGCAGGGGTTATGCAACACTTAGCCAGGCGCTGGCCAGCCCCCCTTCGAACAACATTGTTGTGGAAACGCTGAGCAGCACTACCGATATTCATGACGAAATTACTAACGGGCAATATAAACTGGGTCTTTCAGGTAATACTGTCAATTTGTACGAAGAACCCTCGTCCAACACCTTTACTAAAATCGCCGACATTTATCTGACCGAGGTCGGGCAAGGAACCGGAATCCAGATGCCTGCTATGGATGAAGTCTTTTGTGTAGTTGAACTCAACGAAAACAATTTATTGCTAAACAATAACAATATACCCTACAACCCAGGCGATACACTTCAGCCTTCGTCCGAGGGAGAACTTTGGGTATTGATCAATGCCTATCAACAATCTTTGAATCGCCGGGGCCGAATTCGAGTTCAGGCAGGTAATTTATGTCGCCAAATAGAACTCAATCAAAGCCGGTACAGTCTGTTTAATCTTCCTGAACAGCTAATCATAGGCTGGCAGGCCGGGAGTAGTGTCAGTCTGATTGTAGTGCCGGACACTATCAAGCATTATCCCCTGGAGATTTCCGCCAGCCTGGGAAAAGCGGCCTTAATATGGAACAATGAGAATTATCAGGAACCTCGAGCTGCTTTTTTGACCATTGATCAAAGCACAGCTACAATAGAAGATGTAGCCTCTGTGCAGGAATGCAGTTTTACGTTCAGTACTACTTCGGTGTTCAGTAACGCAGATACTGCTGCCTACCGAGTACAGGAAGTTATATTAAGTGCTGAAGGATTTTTGAACGATACTGTATTAATAAAACAAGCCAAATTCCCTTAAGTTTTTAATGGCCTATTCAGGCAGATAATATTCCAGCAACCTGCCGCTCAGCTGTAAGAGCGAAATTTCGCAAAGTTTAATGTTGTATTCGGCCGTGAGCAGGCGTTCTTCGGCT
>JGI24503J29689_10058205_pt1 | contig 12284 bp, 14 predicted proteins | sample BioPla3RNA2_FD_29689 | JGI IMG/M metagenome (IMG submission 29689)
CCTTACTTGAGAGTGGGTTTTTCCCGCTCTCAATTCATTATGTGGAGGTTTTATGTCCAAGATCAAGCAGATGGTGATGGAGCTCGCAAAGCCCATCGCCGAAAAACTGGAGCTTGAGGTGGTCGAGGTCGAATACGCCAAAAAGCACAACGGCATGAACCTCACCATATTTATACACAAGGAGGGCGGGGTCACGCTGGCCGACTGCGAAAGGCTTCATAAGCTCCTTGACGCGCCTTTGGACGAGCTCAACCCCACCGATGACAAGCCGTACATCTTAAACGTGTCCAGCCTCGGCCTCGACAGGCCGCTCAAGACCAAGGCGGACTTTGACAGGAATATCGGGAAAGAGCTGCATATAAAGCTGTACCGCGCCATCGAGGGCAAGAAAGAGATAAAAGGCACCTTGATAGGCTTTGACGACGGCATAATCAAGATTATGCCGTCGGACGGTACCGTTCGCGAGATCAAGCAGGCTGATGCATCTAAGGTCACCTTAAATATCAACATTTAATTTTTGGAGGAAAAAATGATTAACAAGGATTTCTTTTTGGCGCTTGAGGATTTGGAAAGGGAAAAGGGAATCAAGCAGGAGACCTTTCTGCAGGCTCTGGAAGCGGCATTGGTCCTCGCTTACAAAAAGAATTACGGGGAAGCTTCAAACATCACCGTAAAGCTCAACCCTGATAGAAATATGATAAGGGTGTTCTCGGTCAAACAGGTGGTCGAGGAAGTCACCGACGAGAACAAGGAGATTTCCCTCGAGGATGCGAGAAAGGTAAAGAAATCATATAAAATAGACGACGAATTCATCGAAGAGATAACGCCCAAGTCCTTCGGCAGGATCGCAGCCCAAACCGCCAAGCAGGTCATGATGCAGAAGCTGCGCGAGGCGGAAAGGGAGGTCGCCATGGAAGAGTTGGGCGAAAAGGAAAACGAGATCTGTACCGGCATAATCAGGCGCATTGACGCCAAAAACGTCTACATCGACATAGGAAAGGGGCCGCTTGAGGCGGTGCTCCCACCATCTGAACAGGTCAAAGGCGAAAGGTACGAGATAAACAACAAGATAAAGGTATACGTAAAAAGGGTGAGGAACACCTCAAAGGGGCCGCAGGTTCTCGTTTCAAGGACCAGCCCAGGGCTCGTCAAGAGGCTGTTTGAAAACGAGGTCCCGGAGATTCGCCAGAACATAGTCGTGATAAAGGCCATCGCGAGGGACCCCGGCAACAGGACAAAGATAGCCGTATACTCCCAGGACCCTTCGGTTGACGCCATAGGCGCGTGCGTGGGCAACAAGGGAGTGAGGGTTAATGCCGTCGTGAGCGAACTCGGCGGAGAAAAGATTGACATAATCCAGTGGAGCGAGGACCAGCTCGAGTTTATCGCCATGTCATTGAGTCCTGCCAAGGTGGTCATGGTTCAGGCTAATTACGATGACAAGACCGCCAAGGTCGTGGTCCCCGACGATAAGCTTTCCCTCGCCATCGGAAAGGATGGGCAAAACGCCAGGCTTGCCGCCAAGCTGACCGGCTGGAAAATTGACGTTAAGTCGCTCACACAGTCCAAGACCATGCCGGAGTTTGCTGACCTGTACGAGCGCAAGGACGAGATAAGCTTTAAGGACCTCGACATTGACAGCATTATAGTCGAGGACGAAGAAGAGGAGGAAGAAAACATCAGCGGCGAAAGCTAAAATAATGAAGAGTGGTTAAAAACTAACGCTCGTTTGCGCAACAAATAATTATGATGATTTGTTATTGATTGATAACAATTTGCAACTAATTATGATAATTTATAAATCATCGCTTAAATTTGGCCTTTAAAAAATTTACGGAGTGGTAGCCATGGCTCCCAAAAAGACACCCATTCGGATGTGCATTGCCTGCAGGGAGATGAAACCCAAGCGCGAAATGCTGAGGGTGGTAAAGAGCCCCGAAGGCGAGATATCCCTGGATTTCAAAGGGAAGGCCCCGGGCAGGGGCGCGTACATCTGCGGCAGTGAGGAATGCGTAAAAAACTGCATCAAGCGCAAGATTTTCAACAAAGTGTTTGAGGCCGACGTGCCAAAGGAAATCTACTATGCGATAAGGGAGGACCTCCTTGCAAAGTAAGGACTTAAGCCTTATCGGCTTTGCCGTAAAGGCGCGCAAGGTCGTCTTCGGCTTAAACCAGATAAAAAGCTGCAAAAAGAGGGTTTGCCTTATGTTTATATGCCACACTGCCTCGCAAAGCACCCAACACGCCGCCTTAAGCCTTGCAAAAAAGAGAAGGGCGGCGGCGCTCAGGACGCGCGGCGTTCCGCTCGAGGACGTAGTGGGCAAACCTAACTGCAAGAGCGCCGCCATAACGGATGAAACATTTGCGGCAGCGATAATGCGAAACGTCAGCCATCAATTTGAAATCATTGGACGGGAGGATAATAATGAGCGAGAAGGATAAAAAATTTGAAGCCATCAGGCAGCTGAGGGACAAGAGCGCCACCGAGTTGCCTGAACTGTTCAAAGACATCAAGGAGACAAAAAAGCAGATAGACTCCATCCTCGCGCGGCTTAAGGAAAAGGAGCAGGAGTTCGCTTCCGTTAAGGCCGAAAGTAAGGATGTGGTCCCGCCTCCCGAACCAGAAATGGCTGCGCCTGAAGAGGCTCACGAAATTAAAGCAGAGGAAAAGTTCGCCGAAGCGATGGAAGAGCCCAAGGCGGAGGAAAAGAGCGATGTGACTGCTGAAACGGCCGAGGCACAGGCCGCTGCCGAGGAAAAGCAGCCTGAGCAAAAGCAAAAAAACCGAAAAGAAGAAGAAAAAGGGCAAGACCGCAGAGCAAAGGTTTTTTGAATCGCTGCCTAAGCCTGTGTCACAGGAGAACAAGAGGTTTATTGACCTCAGCGCGGCATCAGACAAAAAGGAAAAGCCCAGACAAAAGGACGCCAAGAAGACCAAAGACAAAATCCAAATAGCCAAAAAGAAGGCGCCTGAACAAAAGCCTGCCGAGAGAAAAACCGTTAAATCCTTCGCACCGCCTCCCGCTCCCGTTACCGCCAGCAAGCCCTCTTCCAAGAAAAAGGACAAAGATATCAACAAAGGGGGGAAGAAGGAGAAGGGGCTCAACAAGCGCACCCTCATCAGGAGAGGCTTCCTGATTGATGACGACAACATCATCGTCGACGGAAACGATGAGTACAGGATGGGCTCCAAGAAGATTAAGATCAAGAAGAAGGACAGCGGCGCTGCCAAGGCACAGGAAGCTCCCAAAATAGAGAAGGCGGTAGTGACCAGCGACGTCATCCCCATCAAGACGCTCAGCGACAAACTGGGTATCCCCGCCGTGGAGATAACAAAGAGGCTCTTTAAGGACGGAATAATAAAGACGATAAACGAGAACATAGATTACGAAACTGCAGCTCTCCTCGCCGCCGACATGGGCATAGAGCTCGAGCTAAAGATGGAAAAGACCGCCGAGGACATCCTCGCGGAACTCGTTGAGGCCGAAAGTCTCAGCGAAGGCGAGCTTATCAAGAGGGCTCCTATAGTGACCGTCATGGGACACGTTGACCATGGAAAGACCACACTGCTCGACTACATCAGGCAAACCAACGTCGTGGCGGGCGAGGCGGGCGGCATTACCCAGCAGATAGGTGCCTATACCATAACGGTCAAGGGCGAGATGATAACCTTTATCGATACTCCGGGCCATGAGGCTTTTACCGCGATGAGGGCAAGGGGAGCGCAGATCACCGACGTCACCATTTTGGTCGTTGCCGCTGACGACGGCATCATGCCGCAGACCATTGAGGCCATCAACCACGCAAAGGCGGCAAATGTCCCCATTATCGTGGCGATCAACAAGATAGATAAACCCACCGCCAACCCTGATCGGATAATGCAGCAGCTCACCGAACACGGTCTCGTGCCCGAGGAGTGGGGCGGCGATGCCATAATCTGCCCCGTGTCCGCGCTGACCGGACAGGGCATAGACCATCTTCTCGAAATGATTTTGCTTGTGGCCGAAGTAAGGGAGTTCAAGGCCAACCCCTACAGGAAGGCGAGGGGAACCATCCTCGAGGCAAAGCTCGACAAGGGCATGGGCCCAGTCGCGACTGTAATAGTGCAGGATGGAACGCTGCATGTGGGCGATTCTGTCATCGCCGGCGCGATCACGGGCAGGGTAAGAGCGATGTTCGATGACAAGGGAAAGGGCGTAAAGGAAGCAGGCCCGTCTTTTGCCGTCTCCGTCTTAGGTTTTTCCGGCGTTCCCAACGCGGGCGACCCCGTATTCGCGCTTGATAACGAGAAGCTGTCCAGGCTCGTGGCAGAAGAGAGGCTTGAAAAGTTCAGGGATCAGATGACCAAGAGCGCCGCCAAGGTCTCCCTCGACGACGTGTTCAGCAAAATAGCCGAGGGTCAGGTCAAGGGCCTTAATGTCATCATTAAGGGCGACCTGCAGGGTTCGGTGGAGGCTATCTCGCAGGCGCTTCTTAAGCTGGGCAATGACGAAGTGAGGATAAACATCATCCACGGCGGCGTGGGCGCGATAAGCGAGTCCGATATCATGCTCGCTCAGACCGCATCGGCGATAGTGATAGGCTTCAACGTCAGACCGGAAACCAAGGCAAAACAGCTCGCCGAAAAAGAAAATGTGGACATCCGCCTGTACAGGATTATTTACGACGTGATAGACGACGTCGAAAAGGCCATGAAGGGCATGCTCGAACCTAAGTTCAGGGAAGTGCAGCTCGGCCAGGCGGAGATCCGCGAGACATTCAAGATTTCCGGAATCGGCGTGGTCGCGGGCTGCTATGTCTTAAACGGAAAGGTGGCAAAGAACGCCAAGATAAGGCTGCTGCGAGATAACGTCGTCTTAATGGAAGGAGAGATTGCCTCGCTCAAGCGCTTTAAGGATGACGTCAGGGAGGTCGCACAGGGCTACGAGTGCGGAATCCAGGTAGCAAACTACAACGATATCAAGGTGGGCGACATAATAGAGTTCTTTGACATGGAGCAGGTGGCCGGGTAGACTGATTAGGCTTAAGCCAGATTGCGCAGGATATTTATGAGCGAGGTCTTTATGTCAAAAAACAGGATAGACAAAGTAAACACCGAGATTCAAAGGCACCTTTCAGAGATTCTGATGAGCCTGAAGGACCCGAGAATCAAGGGAATAATCTCTATCACGGGCGTCGACACTTCGCCCGACCTTAAGCACGCTGCGGTGAGCGTAAGTATCTTTAACACAGACGAGGAGAGCGCAAAGGAGACGATGGAGATTTTGAAAAAGAGCGCGGGCCACATCAGGAGCGAGCTTTCGCGCATGATGAGGATCCGCACGGTGCCTCAGATTAACTTCACCGCGGACGAATCCATGGCGTACAGCCAAAAGATTTCGCGAATATTAGAGGAAATAAAGCATGGAAAATGACATAATATTCGGCATGATAGGAGAGAAAATAAATGAGGCAAAGAGTATTGCCATATTATGTCATATCCGTCCCGACGGCGACACTTTAGGCAGCGCTCTCGCTCTGAAAAATGCATTGAAGCACAAGGAATGCTTCGTGTATTGTGACGACGCCATTTCCCAAAAATTCGATTTTCTCAAGGGCTTTTACGACATAAGGGGCGGGGAGATCGGCAGCCATGACCTGATAATATGCGTTGACTGCAGTGACCTGGGCAGGCTGGGAAGTTATTCTTCGGCCGTAAAATACCACGAAAACACCGTGAACATTGACCACCATATCTCAAACGAGGAGTTTGCCCACATAAACTGCGTGCTGGGGCTGTCAAGCACCTGTGAGATAATCTTCAACTTAATAAAATTTATGGGCATAGAGCCCGACGCCGACGTGTACAAGTGCATCTTCTGCGGCCTGTCGACTGACACGGGCAACTTTTCGCACTCAAACACCACGCACACCGCGTTTGCGGTGGCCTCTGAGCTGGTCAGACTGATCGGCGACATTAGCTTTATTACCCAGCGGCTTTATAAGGATATCCCAAAGAGCAAACTGCTGCTGTTGGGCCACGCGCTCTCCAACATAAAGTTCTATATCGGCGATAAGATGGCGATTTTAACCATCCTCCTTGAAGACCTTGAGAGGTTCGGCTGCGCCAGCAACGACACCGAGGGCTTTGTGGACTACGCCATAAACATCGTGAGCGTCGAGGTGGGCGCAATACTTTTGGAGTGCGAAAAGGGGCGCTTTAAGGTGAGCTTAAGGTCAAAGAGCGCGGACGTGTGCAAGATCGCCGCACAGTTCGGGGGAGGCGGGCACACGCACGCCTCAGGTTGCATGCTATTTGGCGACTACGAAGAAGTAGTTGATAAGCTGGTGAGAAATGCAGAATTCTATATATAGCAAGAGCGGTTTTATAAATGTGTTAAAACCCTCCGGCCCCACGTCCTTCGACATCGTCTACAGGATAAGGAAGCTGCTCAAAGAAAAAAAGGTGGGGCACCTCGGCACGCTCGACCCTTTAGCCGCGGGCGTGCTGCCAATCGCCATAGGGAAGGCAAACAAGCTCTTTAAAGAGCTCGCCTTTAAGAAAAAGCGTTACCGCGCCGTCTTCACCTTCGGCAAGGATACGGATACCGCCGACAGCGCGGGCGAGGTGTTGAAAAGGGACGGGCGCATTCCTGAAGAAGGGGAAGTTCTCGCCGCGCTCGAAAAATTCAGGGGCACGATATCGCAGAAGCCGCACAGGTACTCCGCGGTAAAAATCGGCGGCATAAAATCCTGCGACCTGGCAAGGTGTGGCCTTGAGGTAGACCTGACTTTCAAAAGGCGCGAGGTGGAGATATATAAACTCGAGCTGATAAAGCGGCAGGGCGCAGATTTTACCTTCGACATCGTATGCTCCGCGGGGACATATATCCGTTCTCTCTGCTGCGACATAGCTGCAGAGCTGGGAACATATGCTTATGTGTCCATGCTTATAAGGCTTTCATCGGGCGATTTTGATATCGCAAACAGCGTAACGCTGGAAGAGCTTGAGGAAGGGGATATGTCAAAATACATATTGCCCATAACCTATCCGCTCAAGGAGTATAGCCAAGTCTCCGTTCCCGACAGGTATTACGATACGCTTTCAAATGGGATGAGCATACCGCTTTTAAAGCATAGTACTATGCATAATGTATTGCATAGTACTATGCAAAAGGTTTTGGTATTTTGCAAGGGCGAGTTTTTCGGCATTGGCCACGTCGTGAATGGCCAATTAAAGCTCGATATATTCCTTAAAGAGAACACGACATGAGAGAGGTCGCTTTTGGGGAAAAATCCGGCGCGCCCGTCGCCATCGCCCTCGGCTTTTTTGACAGCGTGCATCTTGGACACAGGAAACTTTTGCAAAGGACCGAGGAGATTGCCAAAATCCGTGGCATTTGGTGCGCGACCATGACCTTTAAAAACAATCCCTTTGAGACCATGGGCAAAAAGACTAAGCTCATATACAGCTACGAGGAGAGGGCGATGCTGTTTGAGAAGCTTGGGATTGACATAGTTTGTGTCGCCTTATTTGATGATAACTTCATGCGCATGAGCGCAGATGATTTCTTGTCCATATTGGCAGATACTTTCGACCTTAAGCATGTCGTGTGCGGGTACGATTTCAGGTTTGGAAAAGAAAGGGAAGGCGACGTCAAAAAGCTGTGTCAGTTCTGCCGCAGCAGCGGAATAGGCCTCGACGTGATAGAAAAGGCAGTGCATAACGGCAAGAAGGTTTCCAGCACGCTGATAAGGGAATACCTTTCAAAGGGCGAGATAGAAAAGGCCAATGAGCTGCTGGCAGAGCCCTATTTCATGATGGGAGAGGTAATTCACGGCAGGAAGGTGGGCTCAAAGCTGCTCTTTCCCACAATAAATATTGAGCTTGACTGCCAGAAGCTGAAGATAAAGCAGGGAGTATATTTCACGCTGACAACCATTGACGGCATACAATACAGAAGCGTGACGAATTTCGGCCAAAAGCCCACGTTCGGCCTTAAGGATTTCGAGGTGGAGACGTACATCATCGGATACGACGGCGATCTGTACGGAAAGCGCGTGGCCATCAGCTTTATAAAGAAGCTGCGGGATACGGCAAAATTCGCCGACGCGAAGGCTTTAAAAGAGCAGATTTATAAAGATATCGAAAATGCAAAGGCAATACCAATTGACCGCTTGGCGTAAAATAAATATAATAAAAGAGGTAGCATGGTTAAATTCGGCCCGTCGGGCAATGCGGACAGTTTTTACGCGCTGGGATATCAGTCCACGTTGGATACGCCTAAATACCTTGCGGAGAGGGGGCTTGACGCCTACGAGTACTCCTTTGGCAGGGGCGTAAACCTGACTGTTGACAAGGCGACGCTCTTTGGTGGGGAGTTTAGGAAACACAATATAGAGCTCTCAGTCCACGCGCCTTACTTTATAAATTTCGCTAACACCGACGATGAAATGGTAAAGAAATCGGTGAGCTACGTGCTCTCCAGCCTCAAACGGCTTAAGGCAATGGGCGGAAGGCGCTGCGTGTTCCATCCCGCCGCACAGGGGAAGCTCACGAGACAGGAGGCCTTCGGGCTTACCAAGAGAAACATCGAAAAACTTCTCTACGCAGTGTACGATTCAGGCTATGGGGACATGATTCTTTGCCCCGAGACCATGGGCAAGGTAAACCAGATAGGCACGGTGGAAGAAGTTTTGGACATATGCAAGATGGACAGGATTTTCATTCCAACCTTTGATTTCGGACATATAAACGCGCGCGGCAGGGGCATTTTGAAGGTAAAGGACGATTTTCGAGCCATTTTAGACAAGGTTTTTGAAGAGCTTGACGAGGAGCGCGCGAGGAGCATACACATACATTTTTCAAAGATACAATACGGAGGAAGCGGCGAGGTGAGGCACCTTACCATGGAAGACCAGGTCTACGGGCCGCACTTCGAGCCGCTCGCCGAGCTCCTTTACGAGTACAGGATGACGCCGATTGTGCTTTCGGAATCCAACGGCACACAGGCAGAGGACGCCATGGTGATGAAGCGGATTTACCTGAGCGTCGTGGAAAAATACAGCGCCAATAGGGGTGACGGTTATGCTGAGGTATAACAAGCTGAAAGAGCTTAATTTGTGCGATGCCTGCCTAATCGTCTCCAGCGTGAACCGCTTTTACTTCAGCGGGTTCAATTCATCGTATGGCTATGTCGTCCACGCCGACGGCAAGAATTATTACCTTACCGATTTCAGGTACGGCGAGGAAGTAAGGGCATTCTTTGAAAACCAGGACGTCGAGGTTTTCTCGGGGTCGCCTGCCGAGGTGAACGCGCTCTTGCAGAACACCCTGGCCGATGAAAAAATCTCCACCATCGGCTACGAGGACAACAGGATAACATGCAGCCAGCTTTCAGCCTTTCGGAAAATGCTCCCCAAAAAAGAGTTTGTGCCTATAGGGCAGCAGCTCGACCGCCTGAGATACAAAAAAGACGAATACGAGGTCGCCCAGATTGAGGCCGCTCAGCACATCAACGACAAGGCTTTCACCAAGCTCCTGGATTTCATAAAGCCAGGGATGACGGAGTTCGAGATCAAGGTTGAGCTCGAGTATCAGCTCCGTCAGAACGGCGCCGAGGGACTGGCGTTTGACACCATAGTGGCTTCGGGCGCAAACACCTCGAGGCCGCACAGCCACGTCTCAAGGAGAAAGGTGGCGCCAGGTGAGTTCATAATATTGGATTTTGGCGCCAGGTACAACGGCTATTGCAGCGACATGACACGCACCATCGCCCTCGGCAAGCCCAGCCAGCAGATGGAGGAAATTTACGACAGCGTTTTAAAGGCACAGGCGCTTGCCTTAAACGCGCTCAAGGCGGGTGCCACTGCGTTCGAGGTGTACTCGCTCGCCAAGGAATACTTTACCGCCAACGGTTACGGGAACGAGTTTCTGCACGGGCTCGGGCACAGCGTGGGGATAGAGATTCATGAGGAGCCCTTTTTAAACAGTGAGGCTCAGGAAGCGCTCGAAAACAACATGGTTTTGACAGTGGAGCCCGGCCTTTACCTTGAAAAAAAATTCGGAGTGAGGATTGAGGACCTCGTGGTCATAAAGGAACAGGGGATAAAGAATCTCACTGCCTCGAGCAAGGATTTGATAATTGTTTAATAGCATTGCCTTAAAGTAAAATCGCGGGCGCCGCTGCGCCTGCACCTATATATTCTATATTTGGAGGTTATTGGATGATTGCAGCAGGAGATTTTAGAAAGGGAGTAACGATAGAACTCGAAGGAAACATTTATACCATCGTGGACTTCCAACACGTTAAGCCGGGCAAGGGCGCGGCGTTCGTCCGCACCAAGATAAAAAATATCGTCACAGGCGCCGCGCTCGAGAGGACGTTCAACCCCACAGACAAAGTTCCAAGGGCAAACATAGAGACCAAGAGGATGCAGTACCTTTACAATGAGGATGACCTTTTCTACTTCATGGACAATGAGACCTACGAGCAGCTCCCGCTTAACAAGACTCAAGTCGAGGAGGCATTGCCCTTCATGAAGGAAAACGACACCGTCACCATAAAGTTCTTCAAGGGACAAGCGTTTTCGGTCGAAACCGACAACTTCGTCGAGCTGCTCGTTATAGAGTGCGACCCCGCCGTGAGGGGTGACACCGCCACGAACGTCATGAAGCTCGCGAAAGTGGAGACCGGTTACACACTCAACGTGCCCCTGTTCGTCGAAAAGGGGGACATCATCAGGATAGACACCCGCTCCGGCGAATACATGGAAAGAATAAAGTAATTTGGGGTTTTAAATGTACAATAAGACCATTTACACCAGCCCGCTGAATACCAGGTACACCAGCAAGGAGATGTCTTATATCTTCTCCGAGGAAAACAAATTTCGCCTCTGGAGAAAGCTGTGGGTGGCTCTGGCAGAAGCCCAGATGGAAATGGGCCTCAACATTACGCGGGAACAGGTCGAAGAGCTCAAGAAATACCAGGACGATATAAATTACGAGATGGCCGAGGCCAGGGAAAGGGAGGTAAGGCACGACGTCATGGCGCACGTGTACGCCTATGGGCAGCAGTGCAAAAAGGCCCAGCCCATAATCCACCTCGGCGCCACGAGCTGCTACGTCACCGACAACTCAGAGCTTATGATGATTTACGATGCGCTGCGCCTGATAAAGGCGGGCGTGCTCAACGTCATGCAAAAGCTCAGGAATTTCGCGTTAAGATATAAGGATACGCCCACGTTAGGGCTGACGCACCTGCAGCCTGCGCAACTGACGACGGTGGGCAAGCGCGCCTGCCTCTGGCTGCACGACCTGCTAATGGATTACGAAAGCATTGAGCACGTTCTCTCGGACTTCAAGTTGCGCGGCCTAAAGGGGACGACCGGCACTCAGGCAAGTTTCATGCAGCTCTTCGACGGCGACGAGAAAAAAGTAAAGCAGCTCGAGCAGAAAGTGATAGAAAAGCTCAGTTTCAAGAAGGCCTTTCCCGTCACCGGCCAGACTTATTCGAGGAAATTCGACTATAACGTGCTGTCAGTGCTGTCGCAGGTGGGGCAAAGCGCCTATAAGTTCAGCAACGACATCAGGATATTGCAGAGCAGGAAGGAGATCGAGGAGCCCTTTGAGAAATCGCAGATAGGCTCATCGGCGATGGCCTACAAGAGAAATCCCATGCGCTGCGAGAGGATGGGCGCACTCGCGCGCTACCTAATATCCCTTCCCATAAACGCCTCTATAACCGCCTCGACGCAGTGGTTTGAGAGAACGCTGGACGACTCAGCCAACAGGAGGATCATTCTCGCGGAGGCTTTCTTAAGCTGCGACGCCGTGCTCAGGTTGTATAACAACGTCGCTGAAAGCCTGGTGGTGTATTCAAAGCAGATTCAAAAGCATGTTGAGGAAGAGCTGCCTTTCATGGTGACAGAGACCATTCTCATGGAATGCGTAAAGCGGGGAGAGGACAGGCAGGCGCTGCACGAGAGGATTAGGGTGCTCTCCATGCAAGCGGCAAGCAATCTCAAGGAGAAAGGGGAGAAAAACAACCTAATCGAGCTGATAAAGCAGGATGAGGCATTCAAGGCTATTCACAATGAATTGGACCAATTGCTTGACGCCAAGAGATTTACGGGCAGGGCTTGCGGCCAAGTAGTCGAATTTATTGAGGAAAATATAGACCCGATATTGACAGCAAATAGATCTGTATTGAATAAAAAAACGGAGATTAGTTTATAATCTTTTAGATAAGAGTATTCGTCGCATAGTATTATGCAATTAGTGCATAGTACTATGCAAAGTTATG
>JGI24503J29689_10031412_pt1 | contig 12283 bp, 13 predicted proteins | sample BioPla3RNA2_FD_29689 | JGI IMG/M metagenome (IMG submission 29689)
CAAGTGTTCAATTGAATGATAAAGAGGTGATATAAATATGGCAAAAAAAATTCAACCAATTGAAAGATGCGACTCTGATGTAATACATGAGGAAATTGTAAATAAAGTGCGAGAAAAAATGCCTCAAGAAGAAACTCTATATAATCTAGCAGAACTATTTAAAGTTTTTGGAGATTCAACAAGAATTAAGATACTCTGGGCATTAGATGAATCAGAGATGTGCGTTTGCGATATTGCATTCTTATTAAATATGACCCAATCAGCAATTTCACATCAGCTAAGAGTCTTAAAGCAGGCTGGACTAGTAAAGAGCAGAAGAGAAGGAAAGATTGTATTCTACTCTCTTGAAGATGAACATGTAAAGCAAATATTTGACCAGGGATTAATTCATATTTCAGAAAAAAGTAAGTAAAGGAGGGTCAGTAATGTTAAAGAAGGAAGTAATTTTAGAAGGTTTAGATTGCGCAAATTGTGCAGCTAAAATTGAAGATGAGGTTAATAAATTAAATGGAGTCAAAGCTTATATGAACTTCATGAACAAGACATTGACTTTAGAAATTGAATCAGAGCAAGAGTATAAGAATATATTACAGCAAGTTAAAACCATAGTGCACAAGCACGAACCGGATGTGGTAGTGAAAGAAAAATCCGTTAACAAGAGCAATAAAACTGTTTTTAGTCATAAGTGATTCCCATGGGGATACAGTATCTCTTAGAAGAATAGTCAACCAGTATCCCTCAATTCAATCCATCATCCATCTTGGTGATTATTACAGGGATGCCATAAGACTGAAAGAATTCTATCCGGACAAGGAATACTATATGGTACCGGGAAATTGCGATTTTTTGGTCTCGGGGGTTCCCGATGAGAAGATCCTGGAGATTGAGGGCTTGAAGGTATTAATTACCCATGGCAACAGGTACGGCGTAAAGGGCGGTCTTGGAAGGCTCCGGTCCCGGTCGTTGCGTGATAAACTGGATATTGCATTATTCGGACATACCCATATACCCCTGGTGGAGAAAAACAAAGGACTCTTGCTGGTCAATCCGGGCAGCGCCGGTTATTCCCGCGGTGGTCCTTCAACCTATGCCCTTCTTGAAATAGGAAACGGTATTGCGGAAGCGCGTATTATGGAGGTATTATGATTTACTTTGACAACAGTGCAACCACAAGACCATATAAAGAAGTGGTGGATCTGGTGGCCAAGCTATCCTATGAGGAGTTTGGCAATCCTGCGTCACTCCATTCCTTCGGGATGCGGGCTGAGAGAATACTGGAACAATCGAGGAAACAGCTTGCGGACACACTGAAAGCCGATCCGGAAGAAATCGTGTTTACTTCAGGGGGCACAGAGGCGGTTAATCTGGCCATAAAGGGATCTGCGGAGGCTTTGAAGCGTTCCGGGAAACATGTTCTTTCAACGCCCATCGAGCATCCTGCAGCCCTTGAATCCCTCAATGTTCTTGAGAACATGGGCTATGAAGTGGAAATGCTGAGCGTGGACGATAAGGGAATGATTGATACCGGCGAGCTTAAAAAGAAGCTTCGAAAGGATACCATTCTGGTCAATATCATGATGGTGAACAATGAAACCGGTGTCATACAGCCCGTTACCGAAGCAGGTCATATCATAAAATCAAGCAACCCCAACACGATTTTTCATGTTGATGCAGTCCAGGCCTATGGAAAGCTTCCCATTGATACCAGGAGCCTCAGAGCCGATATCATGTCCTTCAGTGCCCATAAGATCCATGGACCCAGGGGAGTGGGCATGATGTATCTCAGGCATGGAACCAAGATAAGGCCCATAATGTCGGGAGGTGGTCAGGAAAAGCAGTTCCGCTCCGGAACCGTTAATGTGCCGGGCATAGCAGGATTTGCATGTGCAGCCGTAAAGAAGACAGAACAAATGGATCAGGACAACCAGACCATCAAGAGGATCAGGGAAAAACTCATAGACGAGCTTAAGCAAATGATGCCCGATAAGATCCGGATAAACTCGCCCGAGGATGGCCTGCCGGGGATCCTGAGCATATCCTTTTCGTCTGTCAAGTCGGAGGTTATACTCCATGCCCTTGAACTCAGTGAAATATATGTTTCCAGCGGATCGGCCTGCAGTGCAAAAAAGAATAGCATAAGCCATGTGATAAAGGCCATGAATATCCCCGCACCATGGTCGGATGGCACCATTCGCTTTAGCTTCAGTGGGGACAACAGGGAAGAGGAAGCGGTTTTATGTGCCCAGGCCCTTGAGGATATCATGAATACATTTACTTTATAACAATAGAAGAGAAGGTACTGAATATGTCTGAAAAAGTGATTCTTATACGGTATGAAGAGATCTTTTTGAAAAGATCCAACAGGAATGTTTTTGAAAACAGGCTCATCAAGAATATAAAACAGCGTTTGGACAATCTGGGTAATGTCCGGGTAACCCGCTCCCAGAGCAGGATTTATGTCGAAAGCCCCGATGAGGATTTTGACCTGGTTGAAGCGGTGGACAGGCTGAAAAAGGTTTTTGGTATTGCTTCTGTGAGCATTGTCTACAGGGTTCCCACCGACTATGAGGTTATCAAAGCATCAGCTGTGGCTATAGTAGCCGACCTCCTGTCCAGGTATGACTATAAAACCTTTAAGGTGGAAACCAGGAGAGCAGACAAATCATTTCCCCTCAATTCTCCACAGATCTCAGCCGATGTGGGTGCCCAAATACTTAAGAATTTCCCTCGCCTGAAAGTGGATGTGAGGAATCCTGATTTTGTTTTCTATGTCGAGGTGCGTGAATACACCTATCTGTATTCCGAGATCATTCCCTCAGCCAAGGGGCTTCCCACAGGCACAGGAGGAAGAGCCACACTTTTGCTTTCCGGCGGTATTGATAGTCCTGTTGCAGGATGGATGATTGCCAAGAGGGGAGTAGAGGTGGATGCGGTTTATTTCCATAGCCCGCCCTATACCAGTGAAAGGGCAAGGGAAAAAGTTATCAGGCTTTCTGAGATATTGTCGGAATGGACCATGGGCATGAGGCTCTATGTGGTTCCCTTCACCGAGATCCAGATGGCCATCCATCAAAAATGCCCTGTGGAATACCTGACAATTATCATGAGACGTTACATGATGAAGATAGCTGAGCGGATAGCCCACAATAACGGGGCACTGGCTCTTATCACAGGGGAGGCAATAGGACAGGTAGCCAGCCAGACCATGGAAAGCCTTTTGGTGACCGATTCGGCTGTAAACCTTCCGGTTTACAGACCACTCATAGGCATGGATAAGAGCGAGGTGGTCAATCTTGCCAAGCATGTCGGCACCTATGATACCTCCATTCTGCCTTACGAGGACTGTTGCACGCTCTTTGTTGCAAGGCATCCGGCAACCCGCCCATCTCTGGAAAAGACCCTGGATTACGAGTCGGTGCTGGATGAGGAACAGATGATAGCCAAAGCGCTGGAAGAGGTTGAAACGGTCATTATCTAATCTCAGTCCCGGAGAGCGAGGATATGTTAGGTCATCTTCCAATGTGGTAAATATTAAAAAGCGGTATCATAAGCCAGCCGCTGTGGCAACAGCCAGAGATAAACCTTAGGGAGATGAATCTTTTGAACAAACTTGAACCTGTATACCAGAAAGAGGTCAAATGCCCGGTATGTGAAAATACCTTTGAAATAACCAAAGTGAGAAGCCGTTCAATTCGGCTTGTGAAGCAGGATACAGACTTCTGTCCCCATTATGAAGGTGAGAATCCACTCTTCTATGAAGCAGTTGTGTGTGCTCACTGCGGTTTTGCTTCCCACATAACAACCATGGATAGCTTGAACCGCTTTGAGAAGCAAAAAGTCCGGAAGCTTATCACCAAAAGATGGACGCCAAGAAGCTTCAGCGGTAAGCGGACATGGGATAATGCCCTGGAAGCTTTCAAGATAGTGCTTTTAAACCTGAATGTACGGGAGGCGGCTCATTCGGAGATAGCTAAGATATGCATGAGAATAGCCTGGTTATATCGTTATGCCGGGGACAGCGAGCTCGAGCAGTGCTATTTGAATCATGCCCTTAACAGCTATAAAGAAGCCTATGAGGAAGAGGATTTATCTGACGAGAAGCTGGATTCTTTCACCATGCTGTTCATTATCGGGGAGCTCTGCAGCAGGACGGGAAAAGAAGAAGAGGCACTCCAGTGGTTCAGCAGGCTGATCAGAGAATATTCCGATCCTAAAAACAAGGGAAAGATACCAAACATGCTGATTGAAACCACCCGGGACAGGGTTCAGGAGCTCAGACAGAGCGAGAAGATGAAATCGGAGGTCAACTAGACCATGCTGAAGATCGGCAAGCTGTCCAATGACCAACTTGAAAAAATACTGACTAATTTCTCTGGAAAACAAAGAGATGAGGTTCTGACCAGACCTGTAATCGGTGAAGACTGTGCTGTTTTAAACTTTGGCAGGGATTTATGCGTGGTGACAACCGATCCCATCACCGGTGCCGAAAGCGACATAGGAACCCTGGCTGTACACATTGCCTGCAATGATTTGGCATCCAGTGGAGCCGAGCCTGTGGGCCTGATGGTAACCCTGCTGGTTCCGCCATGGACTGAGTTTGAGGAAATAACCGAGGTGATGAGCCAGCTAAAAAAAGAGGCTGATCTGGTTAAGGCTGATATCATCGGCGGCCATACAGAGGTAACCGATGCCGTAACCCGGATTGTGGTGAGCATTACAGCCCTTGGAAAGGCAAGGGAAAACAAGGTTGTGACAACCTCCGGAGCCTGCCCCGGAGACCATATCATAATCACAAAGTATGCGGCAACCGAAGGTACGGCTATCCTGGCAAACCTGTTGAGGGATTTACTTGAGGATAGAATCGGCAAGGAGATTGTTGATAGAGCTCGCCAACTGATCGGATCCATCAGTGTGCTAAATGAAGGACTCATCGCTTCCGAATATGGCGTTACAAGCATGCATGATATAACAGAAGGGGGTGTGCTTGGAGCAGTATGGGAACTGTGCCATGCCTCCGGTTGCGGTGCTGTTGTTTACAAGGACAGGATACCCTTATTGGAAGAGACCAGAGTTATTTGTGAATGTCTCGGCCTTGACCCGCTAAAGCTCATATCCAGCGGAAGCATGCTTATAACCTGCGAGGATGGAGACGGGCTGGTGAAAAAACTTCAGGAATCGGGCATCCAATCCGGTATTATAGGTAAAATTACACAGGATAGCGAGTGTTTACTGATTGAGGGGGAAATCGCTCTCAAGATTGATGCACCCGATTCCGATGAACTATATAAGGCCAGGAAACTGCTCAGGGGGGTTGAGTGATGGGGATCACTTTAACAGCTGAACTTCAGGTGCTTGCAGGTATATGCCTCTTTTTTCTGGGGCTGAGTGTGGGCTCATTCTTGAATGTCTGCATCTACCGAATTCCCCTGGAAAAATCGGTAGTGTCCCCGCCCTCAAGCTGTCCGGAGTGCAACACACGCCTTACCGCAATGGATTTGATCCCGGTTCTCAGCTACATAACACTCAAGGGCAGGTGCCGGTACTGTAAAGCGAAGATTTCTGCCCGATATCCGCTCATAGAGCTGTTGACAGGGCTCGTTTATTTGGCTGTATACTTAAAGTATGGCTTATCAGTGGAAACGCTGGCACTTCTATATCTATTCTCCATATTGCTGGCGGTGCTGTTCATCGATCTCAAACATATGATTATTCCCAATGGCCTGGTTCTGCTAGGGATGGCAGGAGGGGCATTGATATTTATGTATAATATATTCACACCCTTTTACCTCTACCAGCCATCCAGATGGTATACACCGCTGATTGGCATGGTTTCGGCATCGGGCATACTGTTCGCCATAGCCCTTGTGGGCTTATTGATCTATGGTAATGATGGCGCCATGGGAATGGGGGATGTGAAGCTTTTTATACCCATAGGCATGTTTCTGGGTTGGAAGCTGACTCTATTATCGCTGTTTCTCTCGGTAATGCTGGGGGGTATCACAAGTATTTTACTCCTCGCTTTTAAGATTGTAAAGAGAAAATCGGCTATTCCATTTGGTCCATTCATCGTTGTCGGTACTTTTATTGCCGCATTGGCAGGATATGATATTCTTTCATGGTATTTTCTCTAAAAATTGCGTTTAACGGGAAAAAGATGGTGGTATACTAGTATAACGGAAGAATGGACTGGTATTTTGAAGTATATTTATGTATAATGATTAAGTATAATGCATTTTTTACCTGTATATTAATGAAATCTATACATAAAAGGGGATTGGGGATATGGCCGTTAAACAATCAGGTAAAGATTCTGCTTTTCGTAGATTCATTAAAGAGAACAAATCTCTGGCTTTCATGCTTCCGCTTCTGGTCATCCTGGTTGTAGTCTTGATCGTTCTTTACTCGGGTGGCGGAGATGAGCCCGCCTCGTCTGAGGTTCCTACTCCTGGGTCTACACCTGCTCAGACATCGGCTCCTTCCATTAATGATCAGACACAGGTGGAGGTGCTTCCAAAAATAATACGGGCTTCAGAAACGGATGATGATGCCGTCGTTCAGGATCCGTTCACATCACCAATGAGGCTGACCGGTGTTTTGCTATATCCGGACTATGAAAAGACTAAAGCAATTATTGAGTATGGCGGTGTGAGCTACATCGTAAAGAAAAATGAAGCCATAGGAAATACTGCATGGACGGTGGAGGAAATCTTCGAAACCAGTGTCATGCTGGGCTCTGACGGTAAGAGCCAGCTTCTTGAACTGGATAAAGATTCATCTGGAATGATTACAAGTGCTGAGTACATCACTGATGATGCTGAAACCGTCACCATTCACCTTGCCAATGCTGACATCAGGGATGTAATATCAGCCATAGTTCTGGATTTAGGTTTCAATGCTGTTTACTTGAACGACAGGGTTATTGTTGATAGATTTGAGGCTGCAAATATTCCCCCTGAAGAGGCACTCTCACTGCTTCTGAAAACAGTGGAGATGGACTACATTCAGGATGGAAATACCATGATCGTCGGCCTCAAGGAGAGATTGACCACAGTCTTTTTCGACAGCATGGTGTTAACCCGATTCTCTCTTAAATATGTAGATGCTAATGTCATATCAAATCAGATAACCAATCTTGGCATTCCGGTTCAAAAAATCACTCTGGACAGTAATCCCTATGCCATCTGGATTCAGGGCTCACCCAGGGAACTGGGGAAGGTGAGGGAACTCATCGCCATGCTGGACAATGCTGAGAATGTGTCCGGCTCCATAGGCGCTTCGAAGCTGGTATCCATACAATTTACATACATAACGGCCCATCAGATGAATGCCATTTTACGAGAAGTAGGATTACAAACAGGACTTGTTCTGGAATCCAATCCCAAAATACTGTATGTATATGCCAATGACAGCCAGATTGCCCAGATCCAGGAACTTAAAACCAAACTGGATACTGCCGATAACCAGCAGTTGGATTTTGCCATATCCATGAAAAAGCTGAACTATGTCAAGGCCAATGAAATTGTACCGATTATATACCAATTCGGCCTTGGTGTGGATGTAATCACATTCGAAAGAACAGCCATGGCCGTGTGGCTTAAGGGTAATGAAGAAGCCATAAGGCAGGTATCCTCTCTCATCGATCTGATTGACATTAAACAGAATATTGACAACAACCGTTTCTTCATCAAGAAGCTGAAGAATATCTCTGCCCTTGAAGCAAATCACAGGTTGAACCTTTTAGGGATACCTGAGATACAGACCTATACTTTCAGCTATCCTCAGTTTTCAAAGAGCATTTTAGTGGTCTGTCCTGAAGACTACAAGATCTTTGTAATGGATCATTTGAATCAGATGGACGTTCCGGCGGACAGGATCAAGGTTCCAATTGACTATTCCGACGATCCTTCCGGAACCTACAGGCTGGAGCAAAGGCGAGATTTGATTGTTTCTCTGACCGGAATACCGAAGGAGAGTTTTACCATATCAAAGAATATTTCAAGAGACAATGAGCCTTATTTCGTGCTTATTCTTGAGGAAACTCCTGAGAAGATCAAGATTGTGGAGGATATGATCACCAAGATAGATGATCCTCTGGGAAATGAGTATGAGCCGGGATATCAATCTGGGCAATAAAAAAGTCATTACATTATTTAGGATAGGCTGTGGTGAAAGAATATGAGATTTGCTGAATTATCTTCATCTTATATGCTTACTATTGATGATCTGCTTAAGGCGACCGTGGACCGCAAAGGATCGGACCTGCATCTTGCAGTGGGTATGGCTCCCTGTATCCGCATAAATGGCGAACTGGTGCCGGTGGAATCGCCCCCTTTGAAAGTAGAGGATGTGCAATGCATGATTTTGTCCATCCTTCAGGATTACCAGAAAGAGAAGCTGGAGCAGGATATGGAACTGGATTTTTCCTATGCAGTTCCCGGATATGCCCGGTTCAGAGGGAATGTTATGTTCCAGCGGGGAACCCTGGCCGCTGTTTTCAGAGCCGTTCCCTTCGTAATCCCGGACTTTGAGAAACTTGGGCTGCCCCAGGATATAAAGAGGTTGTGTGATCTGCCAAGGGGACTGATTCTTGTAACCGGACCCACGGGCAGTGGTAAATCCACAACCCTTGCCGCGATGATTGATCTTATAAACAACACCAGAGCCAGCAATATTGTTACAGTAGAGGATCCGATTGAGTTTCTGCACAAACACAAGAAGTCCTCGGTCAGGCAGCGGGAGGTCGGAACCGATACCCATTCCTTTGCCGCAGCCCTCCGCCATGTTTTAAGGCATGACCCGGATATCATAATGATTGGTGAGATGAGGGATCAGGAAAGTATCGGTATAGCATTAACTGCTGCTGAAACAGGGCATCTGGTTCTATCCACGCTACATACCCAGACAGCACCGTTGACGGTCACCCGTATTATCGATTCATTCAATGAGGATAAGAGGGTACAGATAAGACAGCAACTGGCCAATTCGCTAAGGGCGGTCATTTCCCAGCAACTGATTCCCACTATTGACGGCAGGGGAAGGGTGGTTGCCATTGAATACATGGTGGATACCCCTGCTATCAGGAGTATGATAAGGGATGGCAAGGAGCATCAGCTCTATTCTGCCATACAGACCGGACAGAAGGATGGTATGCAGACTATGGACCAGGCTCTTGTAAAGCTGTTTCTTAACGGAAGGATATCCAGGGAAGCCGTTCTTGAGTACTGCGTGGACAGGGCAGAGGCAGAGCGCCTGATGAGGAACAGTTTTTTTAGTTGATGAATCCTTTATGGAGGGTTTGATATGCCTATCTACAATTATGAATGCATGAACAAGCAGGGTGAGTTGATAACCGGAGAGATCAGCGCAGAAACCACAGCCATTGCTGCGGAGAGACTCAGAGCCTCTGGTTATGCCGTTCTTGAGCTGGTGGAATATAAAGAGAAGAAAAAGAGCAGTTTTCTCTCCAATGAAAAGAAGGTAAAACTGTCGGATATCACCCTGTTCAGCCGTCAACTGGCTGCCATGCTCAGTGCTGGTATACCGGTTACGAGAGCCTTATTCACCCTCAGCAGACAGGCAGAAAATCCAACCCTCAGAAATGCATTGGAAACCATATCAAAAAATGTTGAGGGAGGTATGGGGCTGGCAGATGCCTTTTCCGCCTTCCCGGATATCTTTTCAAAACTATATGTTTCCATGTTGAAGGCGGGCGAGATAGGAGGTAATCTTGAAAACACCCTGCTACGCTTGTCCGACCAGCTGCAAAAGGAAAAACAGGTGAAGGACAACATCAAATCGGCCACGTCCTATCCAAAAATGATAGGTATCTTTACTGTGGTGATTTTTGTGGCCATGCTGGTGTTAATGGTTCCCACATTCCAGGGGTTTATACCGGAGACAGCAGAGATACCGGGAATGACCCAGTTTATTTTCAATGTGTCCGAGTCGGTCAGAACCAGATGGTATATATGGATAGGGGTCATAGGGGTTATTACAGCCAGCATTGTCCTTTTCTTTAAAAGCAAGACGGGGCATGATCTTTGGGAGAGTGTAAAGCTGAAATTGCCCATCCTGGGTCCCATCATGCTCAAATCTGTTATCGCAAGGTTTACAAGGACGCTATCCACATTGTTGGAGGGAGGAATTCCGGTTGTGCAGGCATTGGAGAGTGCCGGTCCCACCTCGGGCAGCGATGTGCTGGCCGAAACGGTAAAGCTTGCTACAAAACGCATTGAAGAGGGAAAGACCATTGCCTCCACACTGGAGGAGAGCGAGGTATTCCCTCCCATGGTGACCCATATGATTGCAGTTGGTGAGGAATCGGGTACACTGCCCTCCTTGCTGGATAAACTAGCCGAATTCTATGAGGAAGAAGTTGATGTCACAACGAAGAGCCTTCAGGCACTCATACAGCCTGTTTTGCTCATATTCATAGGTGTACTTGTTGGCGGCATGCTGTTAGCACTGTACTTACCGATGTTTACTTCCGTTACGTCCTCTTCGTATTAATAAGTATTATGTTTTTATATGACTTTAAAGCAGGGGTTGAATGATATGGGTTTGTTTAAAAAAAGCGTAATCGGTATGGAAATGGATTCAAGGGAGATAAGGGCTGTTGAAATCACCGGAAGCGTAAGACAGCCGGTTATCTCTGCCTGGGGTCGCATGAGCCTGCCTGAGGGAATTGTAAAAGATGGCCGCGTCATGAATGTGGAATCCTTGTCGCTTTACTTTGACAAGCTCGTATCCCAAAACGGTTTCAAGTCGCGGGATGTTATGCTGGGTATAGCCAACCAGGATGTGATCATACGTTTTGCCTCCTTTCCCAAGGTTCCTGAGGACAAGATTCGGAATATGGTTATGTTCCAGGCCCAGGAATACATTCCGGTACCTATAGAAGAGCTGCAGCTGGATTATGTTGTTGCAGGCGAAAAACAAAATGAAGATGGTGCTTTTCTCAATATTATACTGGTGGGAGCCAGAAAAAAAATGCTCATTGACTTTATCAATGCGTTATCCGGTGCAAAGTTAACTGTAAAGGAAATTGATTCGGTCACCATGGCTATTGGACGTGCGGCATTATGCTCCATAAAGGAGGATGTCTATGCTGTGGCAGGGTTTAATCATGATATTGCCAATTTGATGATTTTTAACAAGGGCGTGTTTTCAATGGCTCGTTCGGTCCCATTCTCCCAATCGGTTGCCTGGAAAAACGAAAACGGAAATTATTCGAAAACTACATCTTTCATGGCCGATATCCTCATAAGTGAACTCAGATCGTCAATAGGATACTATCGCATGCAAAGCGAGGACTCAGTTGATGGGATTTATCTAATTGGACTTCCAGATATAAGAACCATCACCGAAAAGTTCAGAGAAGCGGGGTATGAAGTGAAAATTGCTCAACCCTATCAGGACATACCTGTGAGAAATAAATCAAACGGGCTTTCGAACTTCAGCACCAACGATTACTCGGCTGCCATCAGCCTTGCCATTAGAGGATTGGGGGTATAGACATGTATGCAGTAAGTCTCCTGCCGCGAGAATATCAGGAAACGCGCCTGGCAACAAAAAGAAGCAGAATTCTTTTGATGGTCAGTATAATTGCCATTGGTGCCCTAGCCATAGCCCTGATCGTTATGAATCTGATAGGTGCCAATCTCAATCGGGAGCTTGAGGCTCTTAAAACAGCCAATGAGGTTATGATACAGCGTATAGATACCCTAAGGCCTGTGGAAGTCCTCATGAATGATGTTACTGCCCTATCGGCTCAGGTTACCCAGGTCATGGATACTCATCCGGAATGGGAGGCAATAATACCAAAGATCGGAAATGCCTTGCCTCCGAATGTTTTTCTCACAAGTTTAACAGCTGGCTATGCCGAAGAGGCAGATGAAAATGTTATTGTTATTCTAGGCCGCGCCCCTGATCATAATACTGTATCCGCAACCATTGAAAATCTTACCGCTATTGATGGCTTTGGAGAAGTTACATGTTCATTTTCAACAACGGATTCTTCCTCCGGCAGTTTTCAATTTGAACTCATTATTCCCTTAGAAACGGTTGTAAAGCTTGAGTCGGGGGTGAGCAGTAAATGAATATAAATGTAAAGAAACAGCATATTTTGCTAATTACAATTCTTTCATGCATTCTCATCATTGCCCTGGCAATTTTTACTGCCATAACAGCTGTAGATATATCAGAAGCTAACTCTGCCATAGAAAATGAGGAGCAGATTTATGAGGAGAATGAAAAAAAGCTGGCAAGGCTTGAGGCTCTGTTG
>JGI24503J29689_10031012_pt1 | contig 12280 bp, 12 predicted proteins | sample BioPla3RNA2_FD_29689 | JGI IMG/M metagenome (IMG submission 29689)
TATTGTATATGAAAATAGAAGATCTTAAAAAGGAAGCACTTCAAAAATTAGAGAAATCAGCTAGTATTGCTGATTTAGAAAATATAGAAAAAGAATATCTAGGGAAAAAGGGAAGAATAAGGGAGTTGTCCTTGTCTCTTAAAGACCTAGATTTAGAAGAAAGAAAACAAGCTGGCATTAAACTAAATAATCTATCTAATTCCTTAAAAGAAAAGCTTGAGCTTAAAAGGAAAATGATGAAGTTAATGCAAATTCAGGAAAAGGAAGAAAAAGAGTTTTTAGATATAACAATTCCTTCTCCTAAAATTAAGAGGGGACATATTCATCCACTTTCTTTAGCAAGAAAAGAATTAGAAGACATATTCACTCATTTAGGGTTTTCTATTGTTGAGGGTCCTGAAATAGAAGACGAGTGGCATAACTTTGATGCCTTAAATTTTCCTTTGAATCATCCTGCAAGAGAAATGCAAGACACCTTTTTTATTAAACAAAGAAAAAGAGAAGAGCTTTCCCAAAACGAAAAATTAATTTTAAGAACTCATACTTCCAATGTACAAACAAGATATATGGAAGCACACGTTCCCCCTATTAAAATAATCGTCCCTGGGAGAGTATTTAGAAGTGAAGCTACTGACGCAAGGCATGAAGTATGCTTTTATCAAATAGAAGGTCTTTTAGTTGATGAGAATGTTTCTGTGGCGAATTTAAAAGCAGTGCTTGAGAGTTTCTTGCAAGAGTTTTTTAGAAACAAAGAAGTTAAAATTAGATTAAGACCAAGCTACTTTCCTTTTGTTGAGCCAGGCTTTGAAGTTGATATGAGTTGCCTTGTTTGTAATCAAAAAGGATGCTCTACTTGCGGAAAAGAAGGCTGGATTGAGATTTTAGGCGCAGGTATGGTGCATCCAAATGTCTTTAAAAACTGCGGCTTAAACCCTAAGAATGTCACAGGTTTTGCCTTTGGAGTTTCCGTTGACAGGCTGGCTATGATGAAATACAAGATAGATGATATTAGATGGTTTCATAGTGGTGACCTAAGATTTTTAAAACAATTTTAAATTATGATTTTTTCCTATAACTTTTTAAATTCCTTTTTTAAAGAAAAGCTTCCTAGCATTAAAGAATTAAGCAATGAAATAACATTACATGCTTTTGAGGTGGAAAAGCCTCAAAAACAAGGGGATGATTATGCTTTAGACATTCAAATTATGCCAGATAGAGGAAGTGATGCCTTAAGTCATCTTGGAATGGCAAGAGAATGCTCTGCCATACTAGGCTTAAAAAGAAAAGAGATTGAAACAGACTTAGTAGAAGATGAGTCTTTAGATGTTAATAAGTTTTTGTCAGTTCAAGTTAAAAGCAAAGATTGTATAAGATACACGGCAAGGGTATTAACTGGAATTGAGGTTAAAGAATCTCCTAAATGGCTAAAAGATAGGTTAAAAGTGTGCGGGATTTCTCCAGTTAATAATATAGTGGATGTTACTAACTATGTTATGCTTGAATTAGGGCAACCATTACATGCTTTTGATTATGAAAAGCTCTCGGAAAACAAGGCTTTATTCATTAAAAATGCTAGAAAAAATGAAAAGATTCAAATCCTTTCTGGGGAGAAAATAAGGTTAAANAATAGTGTTTTAACCATAAGAGACGAAAAAGATGTTCTAGCAATAGCTGGTATAAAAGGCGGTAAAAAGGCAGAAATAGACGAGAGCACAAAAGCAATAGTGCTTGAATCTGCTAATTTTAGAGGCACTTCTATTTCTAAAACATCTAAGAAAATTAAATTAAGGACAGACTCTTCTTTTAGGTTTGAGCATAACATTGACCCGAATCTTACCATTTTGGGAGTTAATAGAGCTACTCATTTAATCCAAAAGTTAACAGGTGCTATTGTTTTAAAAGGCGTGCTTGATGTTTCTAAAGAAGAACAAATTCCTAAAACAATTAGCTTAAATTTAAATTATTTAGAAAAGCTTTTAGGAATTCAGATCGATTTAAAAGATATTAAAGAAATTCTCAAGAGTTTAGAGTTTGAAGTTCAAGATAAAGTCAAGGAAAACTTGCAAGTTAAAATTCCTTCTTTTAGAAGAGATATTGAAATTCAAGAAAACTTAATTGAAGAAATTGGACGAATATATGGATATGATAAAATTAAACCTGTTCTTCATTTAACAGGAGTTAAAGCAAAAAGAAACGAGAGCATCTTCCTTAAAAATAATTTAAGATTATTATTCAAAGAGCTTGGATTCTCTGAAGTCTATAACTATCCTTTTATTGGAAAAAAAGACAAACAAGACTTTGGTTTTAATGGGTTAACAGAGATTAAAAACCCTATCACAATTGATTCAGAATATCTAGTGCCTTCTCTTATTCCTAACTTGATTAAGAACTTAAAACTTAATTTAAAGTATGAAAAAGAGATTAAGCTCTATGAAATAGGAAAGATCTTTAAAGGGAAGAAAGAGAGTAGTGCAATCTCTGCAATTATAGGGGAAAAGGATTACAGAGTTTTAAAAGCTTACCTTGAAGAAATTTTTAAAGATTTTGGAATATTTCGCGTTGAATATATTCCTAATTCTAAAAAAGACTTTTTTAGCAAGCGAAGATCTGCTATAATAAAAGTTAATAAAAAGGAAATAGGGAAGATAGGGCATTTATCAGCCTTTGTAGGAGAAAAATTAAACACTGACCCAGTCTTGTTTGAACTTGATTTTGATGTTTTTAAAGATCAAGCTATGGCAGAAAATGAGTTTAAGCCAATTTCTACTTTTCCTATTGCAGTGAGAGATATTACAGTAGTTGTTCCAAGCACTGCTTACACCCAAGAAATAATAGAAATTATTAAAATATCCGAAGCTAGCTTAATCAAAGACATTGAGCTTTTAGATGTTTTTAACGATGCTAAAGAGAATTTAAAAAGTATAACTTTTAGGATTTATCTGCAAGCAAAAGATAGAGGACTTACAAATGAAGAAATAAGCAAAGTACAAGATAAAATAATTAGTAATTTAATGAAAAACCCAGCATGGGAAGTTAAAAAATTATGAAAAATAAAAAGAATGAATACTCAGCTGATGCAATACAGGTTTTAGAAGGATTAGAACCAGTTAGAAAAAGACCTGGTATGTATATTGGCTCCACTGGCTCCAAGGGGTTACATCATTTAATCTACGAAGTAGTAGATAATTCTTTAGATGAAGCAATAGGAGGTTTTGCCGATCATATTAAGGTTAGTCTGCTTAAAGACAATATGGTTAGAGTAGAAGATAATGGTAGAGGTATTCCAGTTGATATACATGAAAAAACAAAAAAATCAGCCCTAGAAACTATATTGACCACGCTTCACGCTGGAGGTAAATTTGGTGGCTCCGCCTATAAAATATCAGGAGGACTTCATGGAGTTGGTATATCTGTTGTTTGCGCTTTATCCACCTATTTAAAAGCTGAAGTTAAAAAAGACGGAGGTATTTTTATTCAAGAATATGATACAGCCGTGCCAAGAGACAAGGTTAAAAAAATTGGAGAAACAAAAGAAACTGGCACCTCAATCACATTTAAGCCAGACAATCTTATCTTTAAAGAAATTAACTTTAATCGAAAAGTCATATTAGACCATTTAAGACAGCAAGCCTATTTAACTAAAGGAATTAGAATAGATTTCTATGATTTAAGAGATGAAGAAAAACCTTTTGAATATCATTTTTACTTTGAAGGAGGCATAAAAGCCTATCTAAACTATTTAATTAGAGATATTAAAATCTTAAATCCAAACCCATTCTATGTTTCCAAAGAAAAAGATGGCGTTTTAGTAGAAGTTGCTTTGCAGTATATAGACGAGATAGAACCTACTGAAGAAAGCTTTACAAACAATATATTCACAGAAGAGGGCGGTATGCACTTAACTGGATTTAGAACAGCCCTAACAAGATTAATTAATGATTATGCTAAGAAATTAGGAATCCTTAAGAATAATGAAAAGCTTTCAGGAGATGATGTTAGAGAAGGACTTGTTGCTGTTGTTTCAATTAAAATAGTAGATCCACAATTTGAAGGTCAAACAAAATCAAAATTAGGAAACCCAGAAGCAAGAACAGCCGTAGAAGCAGTCACAGGAGAAGCTTTAGCTGATTTCTTAGATAAGTACGCCCGCGATACAAGAATTATTATTGAAAAATCCCTTTTGTCTGCAAAAGCAAGACAAGCTGCTAGAGCTGCGAGAGAAACTGTTTTAAGGAAAGGAATCTTAGAAGGCTTATCTCTTCCTGGAAAGTTAGCTGATTGTACCTCTAAAAAGCCTGAAGAATCAGAGCTTTATCTTGTGGAGGGAGATTCTGCTGGAGGTTCAAGTAGGCAAGCAAGAGACAGAAGATTTCAAGCCATTTTATCCTTAAAAGGAAAGATTTTAAATGTAGAAAGAGTTAGAATTGATAAAATGCTTGCTTCAGCTGAAATTAAAAACTTAATTATTGCCATGGGAACAGCAGTGGCTGAAGATTTTAACATTGAGAAATTAAGATACCATCGGATTATAATCATGTGTGATGCTGATTCAGATGGAAACCACATCAAAACCTTAATTTTAACCTTGTTCTTTAGATATTTCAAAGAAATTATTGACAACGGTTATTTATACATTGCAAAGCCACCCCTTTACAAGATTCAAATTGGAAAAGAAGCTAAATATGCCTATTCTGATGAAGAAAAAGATAATCTAATCAAAAATATTAAAAAGTTTTCCATTCAAAGATACAAAGGACTTGGAGAAATGAATCCTGAACAATTATGGGAAACAACCATGGATCCTAAAAAAAGAGTTCTTGTTCAAGTTACTATTGAAGATGCGCAAGAAGCCGACAAAGTATTTGATACATTAATGGGTAAAGAAGTTGCCCCAAGAAAAAGATTTATTCAATTATCAGCAAAAAATGTTAGAAATTTAGATGTCTGAGCAAAATTTAATTTTATCAACTTTTATAAAACTGATTATAACTATTATCGCTTTAGCATTTATCATAGGCGGTTTAATCGCCTCTAACTTTAACTTTGATTATGAGGTTAAATTATCTATTTTACCTAAAATAGACGAAAACAAGTTAATCTTTAAAACCCTTTATTCTCTTGTAGAAAAATTAGAATTGGAAGAGTCATATCCAAAAGGAGAGTTTTTTATTGAAGATGGATTTTTAGATTTAAGACATCCTTTTTCTGAAACATTTTTTTATTCGTCTGACGGAGAAAAATATTCAATTGTAGTTAAGGCAATAAAAGACAAGGGTTATTTCATCCAAGAATCAGAATATCCTACAGTTAAGGATATAGAAGATTTATGCAAAGAAAACTGGACTTCTTTTGGAAATAGGTGTGTTATGGATGGAGAAAATATAAATTGTGAAGATATTAATGCTCGCCCAATCACAGAACTTGAAAAAAAAGTGTTTGAAATAGAATATGACACATGCGTTTATTAAATTGACAATTTAATACCTTTTTGGTATTGTATGCCTATGAACAAAAAAGGAAATTTCTTTAAAGATATTTTAAGAGAGTTAAGGAATGTAACCTGGCCAACTAAAAAAGAAACGATTAAATATGTTGTAAATGTTATAATCTTTTCTTTTGTTGTGGCAGCAGTTTTAGGAATGTTTGACCTTTTATTTCTTCATATGTTAGAAACTTATATTATAAAATAATGTCAAAACAAAAAACAACAAATGAAAGAAGATGGTATGTACTTCATACATATTCTGGGTATGAAGATGCAGTTGCAAAAGGATTAAAACAAAGAATTGAGTCACTTTCTATGGATGACAAGATTTTTAATGTAATCGTTCCTAAAGAAAAGAAAATTAAAATCAAAAACGGTAAAAAAAGAACCGTAGAAGAAAAGATTTATCCCGGCTATGTTTTAGTTGAAATGATTGTAACAGATGATTCTTGGTATGTTGTCAGAAACACACCAAATGTTACAGGCTTTGTAGGTTCAGGAACAATTCCACTTCCAGTGTCACCAGAAGAAATTCAAGCTCTTAAAAAAAGAATGGATGCAGAAGAGCCAGAATTCAATGTTGATTTTAAAAAAGGTGATGTGGTTAAAATCATTGATGGACCTTTTAAAGATTTTGACGGAAAAGTTTCAGGAATTGACAAAGAAAAAGGCAAGGTTAAAGTATTAATTAATATGTTTGGAAGAGATACACCCCTTGAATTAGACTCTCTTCAGATTAAGAAATTATAATATGGCAAAAAACATTAAAGCAAAAGTTAAATTACAAATAGAGGCAGGAAAAGCAAACCCAGCCCCTCCAGTAGGACCAGCACTAGCACCAACTGGAATAAATATGGCTGAATTTTGTCAAAAGTTTAATGCAGACACAAAAGAGAATATGGGTTTTAAAATACCCGTAGAGATAATTGTCTATGATGACAGAAGCTACGACTATATCTTAAAAGAACCTCCTGTGTCTCAGCTAATTAAAAAAGCAATTAATTTAGACAAAGGTTCTTCAGAACCTAACAAAAAAAAGGTTGGCAAAATCACCAAGGCAAAATTAAAAGAAGTTGCAGAAAGAAAAATGAAAGATTTAAATGCAAACAATATGGATGCTGCGCTTAAAATTCTTGAAGGTTCTGCAAGATCAATGGGTATTGAAGTCATAGATTAATGATTCTATCAGATAGAGACATTAAAGCATATATTGAATCCAAAAAGATTTTAATTAATCCAGCTCCTGATTACGAAACACAACTAGGGTCTGCTTCACTTGACTTAAGATTAGGAAATGAGTTTAAGGTTTTTGAGCATAGCAAAAAACCCTTTATTGACACAAGAGACCCTGAATTTAAAAATGGTATGACTAGGCTAATCAGTTTAAAAGATGATGAGCCTTTTGTATTTCATCCTAAAGAATTTGTTTTAGGAATAACCATTGAAGATATATTTTTACCTGATGACATCACAGCAAGAATTGATGGAAGGTCAAGTCTAGGAAGACTTGGTATTGTAGTTCACTCTACAGCAGGACATATTGACCCAGGATTTAAAGGAAAAATTGTTTTAGAAATGGAAAATATTGGTATGATACCAGTGCTTTTGTATCCTAAAACAAGAATCTGTCAATTAATTTTCCAAGAATTAAAAACAAGAACAAGCAAACCATACTACAAGAAAAAAGGAGCAAAATATGTTAATCAAAAAACATTAGAGGAAAGTAAATTAGAAACAAAAGATTAAAAATATGGCAAAATTTATTGTAATAGAAGGAATTGATGGCTGTGGTGGAAACACCCAAACAAACCTTCTTCAAAAGTATTTTGGAAAAGAAAATGTTCTTTTTTTGTCGTTTCCTGCCTACAACACTAAAATCGGTAAACTCATTGATGATTTTTTACATAAAAGAATTGTGCTTAATAGTGATGTTGAGCTTTTACTTTATTTCGGAGATATATTACAATTTAAAAGTAGTATCTTAAAAGCAAGAAAAAAAGGAGAAATTATTCTCTGTGATCGGTACTTTACATCAACCATTGTTCATCAAGGGGAAAAAGCTCTTGAATTAAATAGCATTTTCAATCTTCCCAAGCCTGATGTTTGTTTTCTTTTGGATGTAACAGGGGAAGAGTCTCAAAAAAGAAAAACAAAAGAAAAAGGAACTTTTAATTCAGACAGAAACGAAACCAATTTATTTTTTCTAAATGATACCAGGGAAAAATATTTAAAAGTAGCAAAAAACCAAGTTTTCTGCAAATGGGAAATAATTAACGGAGAAAAACCCATTAATGAAATTTTTGAAATTATTAAAAGTAAGCTAAAATAATATGAAAATAAATAAATATTTAGATCATACAAAAATAGGTAAGAATGTAGAAAAACAAGACATTATTAAAACCTGCAAAGAAGCTAAAGAATGGAGCTTTAGAGGTGTGTGTGTTAATCCTAAATGGGTAAAATTAACTAAAAAAGAGTTAAAAGAAACAGATATTAAAGTTGTTGTTTTAATAGATGAACCTATTGGAGATTCTGATTATAAAAAAAGAATTGAATTGTGCAAAAAAGCAGTTTTAAATGGCGCAGACGAACTTGATGTGGTAATTAATATTCCTCAGGTAAAGCATGAAAAATGGAATAAAGTTTTAAGAGATCTAAAAGGAATTTGTAAAATAAAAGAAACCAAAGTTATTATTGGAAGTGGCTATCTAACCGACGAAGAAATTGCAAAAGTTTCTGAGCTCGTAAAAGAAGCTGGTGCTATCTGTGTTAAAACAGCTACAAGCAAAGACCCATTAGAAAATAGGGAACTTGAAGAAAAAGCAAGACATTTAAAAATTATGAGAAAAAACGCAAAAGGACTTTTAATAAAAGCATCAGGAAATATCAGAACACTAGAAGATGCCAAGTTTATGATTAAAGCTGGTGCTGATATTATAGGAACAAGTTCTTCTGTAAAAATTATGAAAGCATATGCAAAATAAATATGATGTTACAATTGGGCTTGAAATACATATTGAATCAAAAACAAAAAGCAAAATGTTTTGCTCTTGCTTAAATGATCCCAACGAAAAAACACCAAACATTAATATCTGTCCTGTTTGTATGGGACATCCTGGGACATATCCTAAAATAAATGAACAAGCCATTAATAATATAATTAAATTAGGGCTTGCTTTAAATTGCTTGATTTCAAAGTGCACAAAGTTTGACAGAAAACACTATTTCTATCCAGACCTTCCTAAAGGTTATCAAATTTCTCAAATGAATTATCCAATCTGCCAAAGTGGACATCTTAATATAGGGGATAAAACAATTAGAATAAATAGAATCCATCAAGAGGAAGATGCAGGCAAACTAATCCATGAAAAAAATGAATCCTTAATTGATTTTAATAGAGCAGGAGTTCCTTTAATTGAGCTTGTAACTGAACCTGATTTTAATTCAAAAGAAGAAGTGATTGCCTTTGCAAAAGAATTGCAATTAATAGCTCGCTATCTAAACATATCTGATGCTAATATGGAAAAAGGGGAAATGAGAATAGAAGTTAACTTATCCCTTAAGGAAAAACAAGACAAAGAGCTTGGTACTAAAGTTGAAGTTAAAAACCTAAATTCATTTAAAACAGTAGAAAAAGCCATTGAATATGAAATGCAAAGACAAGCAAGTCTTTTAAATAAAGGAGAAATAATTGAGCAAGAAACACGAGGGTTTGATGAACAAAAACAAGCCACAGTAAGCCAAAGATTAAAAAAAGAAAGTCATGAATACAGATATATGCCTGACCCAGACCTTCCCATACTTGAATTAACAGATAAAAGGATAAGCAAGATAAAGTGTGAAATTCCTGAGCTTCCTCAAGCAAAAAGACAAAGATTTAAAAAAGAATACGGCATAGATGATAAAAAAATATTAGAAATATTTGTTGAAAATAAAGAGTTTGGCGCCTATTTTGAAAAAGTAGCTACTGAACTTTTAGAATGGATGAATGCAATCAAGATTAATGAGACGCACTACTTTGATTTAATTAAATTAGCTTGTAATTACTTAACCTCAGATTTAATTGGATTAGCAAAAGGTGAAATCATTGATTTTAGCCATAAAATTGACCCTGAAAACTTTGCAGAATTGATCACTATTATCCACAAAGGAGATATTAATAGTAAAATTGCAAAAATAGTTTTAAAAGAAATGTATGATTATGGCTCTGACCCTTCTCATATTATTGACGACAAGGGACTTAAACAAATTGACGACAAAGAGGAAGTAAGGCAGATTATAAAGGAAGTTCTAGTCTCTAACAAGAGCGCAGTTTTAGATTATAAAAAGGGAAAAACAGCCAGTCTTCAATTTTTAATAGGGCAAACAATGGCAAAGTCAAAAGGCAAGATTCATCCTGACAAAGCAAAACAAGTTCTCTTAAAAGAACTTGAAAATATATAATAAAATGATATTATTAAAATATAATTAACTAATAGAAAAGATATGTATTCATTAAAAGCAGAAACACGAGAAAAAAGGGAAAAACAAGAAGGATTTATAAGTGCCATATTGTATGGCTCTCATATCAAAAAAAACATCTTACTTAAAGTTGAAAAAGACGATTTCAAGAAAATATTTAAAGAGGCAGGACAAACTTCCTTAATTGAACTTGAGAATAATAAGAAAAAATATACTGTTCTAGTCTATGATTTTCAAGAAGACCCAATAACAGGGGAGTTTATTCACATAGACTTTTACAGCCCTGACCTTAAAGAAGAAGTTGAAACAGAAGTTCCAATTGAATTAAAAGGAAAGGCAGGAGCAGTTGAACTTGGAGGAACTCTCATTCAAAGCTTAAGAGTTTTAAATGTTAGCGCACTTCCTGCTGATTTACCACATAAAATTGAAATTGATGTTTCTTCTCTTAAAACATTTGAAGACTACATTGATGTAGCAAGTGTTGACCTTGGCAAAAAAGTCAAGATTCTAACTAATAAAGAGGAGATAATTGCTACCGTAGTTGAATCAGAAGCAGAAGAAATAGAAGAAAAACAAGAAGATGAAACAATAACAACAAATGAAGCATAAATTATTTTTAATTTTAGGAATAATTTTCTTGGTGCCGTGCATTTCCATGGGAGCCCTTAATATTGATTTTGATTTAGAAAAGGTTTGTGAAAATGCTTCGCTTTTAGATGAAAAAGAAGCAGAGCTTTCTAAAAAAGATTTTCAAGAGCTCCTAGAAAAATGCAAAGTACTTTTAACTGAAAAAAAAGCAGAGGCAGACAAAGATGTGAATTTAAAAGCAAGTGAAAAAAAGACTTTAGAAAATGAGATTTACCGAATAAGTAGTAGAATCACAAGCTTAAATAATGAGATTTACAAAACAAACTTAGATATTAAAAGCCTTGGCTATAAAATAATTGATACTGAGCTTAGCATAGAGGAAACCAAAAAAGAAATAGAAGAACAAAAAAGAAAAATTGCCTTACTTCTTCAAGCAGTTTATGAAAGTGGAGAAAAAAGCTCGCTTGAAATATTTTTGGTCTCTGATTCAATTTCAAGTTTCTTTGACAATTTTATGTATTATGAGATTTTAAATAATAAAAACCAGGACATTCTAAGCGAATATCAAGCCCTTCAAACAAAATTAGGAGAGGAAAAAGACAATCTTCAAACAAGAAAAGGGGAACAGGAAAGCTATGTTGAACTGCAAAGAGTACAGAAAAGCGCATCAGAGGAGGCAAAAAGAACTCAAGAATATCTCCACTCCATAACCGAAAAAGAATATCAAGAATCTTTAGCAAACAAAAAAGATATTGAAACCAAGCAAGCAGAAATTGAAAAAAGATTGATTCAATTAGTGGGACTTTTACCTGGTCAAGAACAACCAGACTTTGGAACACTTTTAAACATTGCAAAAACTATTGGTCCTAAGGTAGGAGTAAGACCTTCATTTATACTTGCTATTATTTCCCAGGAATCAGCCTTAGGAAGAAATGTAGGAAGATGCTTTATTACGAATGGTGAAAATGGAGGAGGAACCTTTGCTGGCTCTGGTACAAGCTATAGGCAACCAGATGGAAGCTTTTATACGGCAGGAGGTTTCATTGAAAGAATTGCGCATTATACAAGAGATTTACCACCTTTTTTAGAGCTTATGAAAGAGCTTGGCTATGATAGTTCTAAAGTACCAGTTTCTTGCTGGATCCCTGATTGTGTTCTAAGTGGATACCACGCAGTCAAGTCATCCATTACAATTTCCGCGAATGGTACCATTAATTGTCCCAAAGGCTATGTCCCTTTTGGGTTTGGTGGAGCCATGGGTCCTGCTCAATTTATTCCAAGTACTTGGAACACAGTTAAGGCTGAGGTAGCTAAATACACAGGACATACTGTTCCTAATCCGTGGAATTTTGAAGATGCCTTAACCGCATCCGCCGTTTATTTAAGCCAATTAGGGGCAAAAGCAAATGGAGCAGGAGAATACAATGCAGCCTCAAGATACTATGGAGGGTCTGCCACATATGCCTCAAGAGTACAAACTTTAACTTGGTGTATGCAACAATATATAGACAATGGCTCAATGTCATCTAGCTGTGAAGCAATGATCTTTCCCTAAATTATTTCAATCCTTGTTTTAATTGTTTTACCATTTTATCTATTTTCCCCTCAAAAAATGCTTCCATATTATGCCACTTTTTGTTTATCCTATGATCTGTAATTCTATCTTGCGGGAAGTTATAGGTTCTGATTTTCTCTCCACGGTCAGCACTCCCTATTTGTTCTCGCCTTTTCCCCTCAATATCTGAT